>Ga0209395_1001158_pt1 | contig 37653 bp, 33 predicted proteins | sample GOMGulsemesocosm_3_FD_184635 | JGI IMG/M metagenome (GOLD analysis project Ga0209395, IMG submission 184635) | Methane-oxidizing microbial communities from mesocosms in the Gulf of Mexico - GOM9D Gulf of Mexico (SPAdes) (version 2) | ecosystem: Environmental > Aquatic > Marine > Cold seeps...
TTCTGCTTTTAGGATGAAAATTGCTTGCGATTACATCCCACTCATCATCATGTAAATCACTTGAATATCCCATTTATCACCAAAAAATATTTGATTTTACAGAAATCACATTAACCAAACAGCTTCTAAAGAAGAAAAAATGAAAGATAGTATTAGCAGGATAAGGCAGCAGCCGAAAGAAATTTGGATGGTAAAGTTGTGCGATAGAATTTCGAATCTACAGCCACCCCCGAATTATTGGAGTAGAGAGAAAGCGACAAAATATAGAGATGAGGCTATTTTTATACTGGAGCAACTTGGTGAGGCGAGTGTTTTTTTATCTGCTAGACTTCAGAAAAAGATAGATGATTACAGCCTATATACATACGATGCTAGTTTGTAATTATTTAAAGTCGGTCATTATTTATGCAAATAGTGGTCAATGCTGGGTGCTGACAGGTTGCCTAATAAAATAGCAAAAGCGACCGCATCGGGATAAGCGCCCCATGTTCGAATAATATAAATCAATAGTCCCACTAATAGTCCATAAACCAGTCGTGCTTTATTGCTGGTCGCGGCGGTGACGGGATCGGTGATAATAAAAAACGCGGCGAATAGACTGGCTCCTGATAATAGATGAATCAGGGGTGAGTGATAAAGTTCGGGATTGATAAGCTGCGCGAGTGTTGCGGGTAATAATAAACCCACGAGTAAGGCGCAGGGTAAATGCCACGTAATGGTTTTACTGATTAATAAATAGAATCCCCCAAGCGCATAAGCGATGGCTAGCATCAATTGCTGGTTTTTAAATTGCAGTGCTTGATGAATTAAGTTTTTTCCTAAGCTAAGCTGAGTTTTGGCGTTATCTAATAAGGTTGCAGAACTGATGCCGTCGAGTGTTGCGCTAGAAAAAAGTAGGCTGCTGGCATTTTCCAAAGATAAAAATAGGCTGGGGTTTTGCCAAGCGGTCATTTGCTGCGGAAATGAAATCAGCAAAAAAACATAGCCAACCATGGCTGGATTAAAGGGGTTGTAACCCAATCCCCCGTACAGGTGTTTGGCTATGCTAATGGAAAATACGGTGCCACTGACAATAATCCACCATGGCGCAATGCTGGGAATGGATAGGGCTAATAAGGCGGCGGTAATCAGTGCGCTTAAATCGAAGAGAGTGCTTTTAATGGCGCGGCGGCGTAAAGACAATAGAGCCGCTTCTGTTATCAGTGCGGTTATGCAAGCCAGTAGCAGTTGAATAATAACGCTGTAACCGAATAGCCAATAAGATACGCCGATAGCGGGGAGTAGGGCGAGTAACACTTTGCGCATGACACGATGTACGCTGTTATTGCTGGGAGTAAAGGGCGAGCTGCTGGTCGAAAATTGCATTAAGTAACCTTTTTTCTGGCGGCGGCCGCGGCTTTCATTTTGTCGATGGCGGCTTGACGTTTTTCGGCTTTCACGCGTTTTTCCTGCTCGGCTTTGGCTTTTCGGTTTTGTTGATTTTGGAAGCGCATTTTAGCGTGTTGAGCTTGTTCCGCTTGTTTTTTTTGTATCATTAAGCTGCCTTTTGCCGCGCGAAAACTTTGCACTAAAGGAATTTGGCTGGGGCAGACGACATCACAACAACCGCATTCAATGCAGTCAAATAAGCCCTGTTGCTGGCTTTGTTCAAACTGTTGGGCGCGATTATGCCAATACAATTGTTGCGGGAGGAGTTCGGCAGGACAAACAGTGGCGCAGTCACCGCAGCGAATACAAGCCATTGCGGGGGCTGTTTGCGCTAAACGCTGAGTGCTTAGGGCTAAAATGCAGTTGCTGGCTTTGGTGACGGCTATTTTATCGGTGCTTAAGGCGAATCCCATCATGGAGCCGCCCATAATTAATCGTTGAACATCGGGGGTATAGCCTCCCGCGTAGGGGATTAATTCAGCAATGGGTGTTCCGATACGGGCGCGTATATTTTGTGCTTGTTGAATACCATCGCCTGTTAAGGTAATGATGCGTTCAGTTAGCGCTTTACCTTGGATGATGGCTTGTTGTATCGCGTAGATGGTTCCTACATTTTGGCAAATAATGCCTTGTTGTTGGGGTAATTCTGCGGCAGGAATTTTAAGACCTGTTAACACTTGAATCAGTTGTTTTTCGCCGCCTGTAGGGTAAATGGCGGGGACAGTGCTTAATTGAATATCAGAAGTGTTTATTTGTTTGAGGGCGGTTTGTAAGGCGGTTTTTTCCGCTTGCATGGTTTCTTCTAAAGCAATAATGCAGTGTTTCGCGCCCAGAATGTACTGGGTAATGGCAACCCCTTGAATAATCTGCGCCGCCGATTGTAGGATTAGGCTGGCATCGCAACTAATATAAGGTTCGCATTCGGCCGCATTAATAATAAGGGTATGAATATCTTGCTGAGCTTGGAGTTTTAGGGCGGTAGGAAATAATGCACCGCCTAAGCCCATAATGCCTGCTTGATAAATTTTATCCAGTAAATAAATTTTCTCGGCTTGGCGGTAATCAGGGCAAGGTTGATAATCAATGGATTCTTCTAAGTCATCGGGGCTAAGAATGAGGCAGGTGTCACTTAATCCAGAAGGGTGAGCAATAATGCGCGGCTCAATGGCAGTGATTTTTCCTGAGCTGGCGGCATGAATGGGCGGAGCAAGAGGTGACTCGGAGCGAGCAATCACTTGTCCTTTTAAGACTTTCTGCCCTATTTTTACGATAGGGATTGCGTAATGTTCTGTGCGTTGTAATAAAGGGTAAATAAGTTCGTTAGGAATAGCCGATTCAATAATTGGGCTAAGGTGCTTATGACCTGCTAAGGCAATGCCGCCTGAAAAATGGTGTTTATTCATGTGGGGCTATCCAATGCCATTGGCTAGGGATTTCTTCAATGGGGCGCATAATAATGCAATCTACAGGGCAAGGAGCAATACAGAGTTCACAGCCTGTACATTCTGCGCTAATTACTGTGTGCATATGTTTCGATGCGCCTAAAATGGCATCAACAGGGCAAGGTGGAATACATTTTATACAGCCAATGCAATCTTGTTCGATGATAAAGGCCACCGCTGGGGGCTTTTGTTCACCCAGTTCTGTATTTAAGGGTTTGCTTTCCACGCCTAAGAGTTCGGCTAAAGCGGCGACTCCTGCTTCTCCACCCGGAGGGCATTGGTTAATTTCAGCTTCTCCTTTGGCGACAGCTTCTGCATAGGGTTTACAACCAGGATAGAGACATTGCCCGCATTGTGTTTGCGGTAAGAGTGCGTCAATCTGTTCCACTAAAGGATCTTCTTGTACTTTTAATCTGTGCGCCGCATACGCGAGCAGTAGCCCTAGAAAGGCAAATAACAGGCAAAGGATGAGCATTAAGCCATCCCCGTAAAGCCCATAAAACTCATTGCCATCAGCCCTGCGGTAATTAATCCAATGGAGGCTCCTTGAAACGGTTTGGGCACATCTGCGGCATCAATGCGTTCACGCAGTGCGGCAAATAATACCAGTACCAATGTAAATCCAAAGGCGGTTCCTATGCCAAATAGTAGGCTTTCAAGTAGGGTATGTTCGGCTTGAATATTTAATAAGGCGACCCCTAAGACAGCGCAATTAGTAGTGATAAGCGGTAAATAGAGACCTAGGGAGCGGTGTAAACTGGGGCTAAAGTAATGCAGTAATATTTCGGTCAGTTGCACCACGACTGCAATGACAATAATAAAACTGAGGGTGCGTAAGTATTCTAATTCCAGCGGGATTAATAGGTAATGGTAGAGCAGGTAGCTACTGACAGAAGCAAGAGTCAGTACAAAAGTGGTGGCCAAGCCCATACTGGTGGCAGAACTTAATTTACGTGAAACGCCTAAGAAAGGACATAAGCCTAAAAATTGCACGAGGACAAAGTTATTAACAAGAATGGTGCTAAGTAATAAGAGCAGGTAGTGTTTCATAAAGGGGGGTAAAAGTATTTCTACACAAGTCTAAAAGCTTTTTCTAAAAGGAAGCGGTTGGATGAGCGGAGTTAAAAATGCTTGATTTTATTCTCCTCCGATTTCCTTAATATACGTCCGTCATCTATGAATAATCCAAGCAGATATTGAAACACGTGCATTCCCAGCGGAGACGCTGGGAATGCAGAATGCCCTCACCCCAACCCTCTCCCACGGGAGAGGGAGCTAAACATAAATGATTTTAGCGATAGAAAAGTAAGCCTTTTTTAGGGTGGCTTAATGTATATGAGCCGCTAACCAGCGTTGTGCTTCTTCAACGGAAAGGTTTTTACGTTTTGCGTAGTCTTCCAGTTGTTCGCTGGTAATTTTACCGATATTAAAATATTGAGCTTCAGGGTGAGAAAAATACCAACCACTCACAGCCGCTGTTGGGGTCATGGCGTAGCTTTCTGTTAGCTCAATAGTGGTATGGGTGGTGACATTTAGTAGCTCAAATAATTTGGCTTTTTCAGTATGGTCAGGACACGCAGGATAACCTGGTGCAGGACGGATACCTTTATAGTCTTCTTTAATTAAGCCTTCGTTGCTGATTTCTTCATCTCCCGCATAGCCCCAATGATGGGTGCGTACATCACGGTGTAAGTATTCAGCAAAGGCTTCAGCTAAACGATCTGCTAAGGCTTTGAGCATAATGGCATTGTAATCATCATGATTGGCTTCAAATTCAGCCAATTTTTTCTCAATACCAATACCTGTGGTGACTGCAAAGCCGCCGATGTAATCTTTTTGTCCACTGTCCTCTGGTGCGATAAAATCGGATAAGCAATAGTTGGGTCGACCCGGTGCTTTGATATTTTGTTGACGTAGGTGATGTAAGATTTCTAAGCGTTCAGTACGGCTTTCATCGGTATATAAAATAACATCATCACCTGCGCTATTGGCAGGGAAAAAGCCGATAACGGCTTTGGCTTCTAACCACTGTTCGGAAATGATCTTTTTCAGCATGACTTGCGCATCTTCAAACAGTTCGCGTGCATGGGTGCCAACAATCTCATCATCTAAAATTGCTGGGTATTTGCCTGCTAATTCCCATGTTTGAAAGAAAGGGGTCCAATCAATGTACCAAACAAGTGTTTCTAAAGGAAAGCGATCGAGGACTTCGATACCCAATTTTTTAGGAGCAATAGGGGTATGGTTTGCGGAGTCAAAACGATTGGCTCGTGCGGCTTCTAAATTATGTTGCTTGGTTTTGGCTTTGCGGCCCTTATGGCGTTCACGTACCTCTGCATATTCAGTACGTAGTTTATTGATGTAGTCTGTTTTGTGTTCGGAGCTGAGTAGTTTGGTAGCAACGCCAACCGCTCTTGAGGCATCAGGGACATAAACGCTGGCACCTTCATAATGTTCTTCAATTTTAACCGCGGTATGCGCGCGTGAAGTGGTGGCTCCGCCAATCATTAATGGAATGGTAAAACCTTGGCGTTGCATTTCTTTGGCAACGTGTACCATTTCTTCTAATGAGGGGGTGATTAATCCACTGAGTCCAATAATATCGACATTTTTTTCTTTAGCTGTTTGTAAAATTTGGGGGGTGGGAACCATCACTCCAATATCAATCACTTCGTAGTTATTGCATTGTAAAACCACCCCTACGATGTTTTTACCAATGTCATGCACATCGCCTTTGACGGTGGCCATTAGAATTTTACCGTTACTTTTTATTTCGCCGTCTTTTTCATCTTCCATAAAGGGCATTAAATAGGCGACGGATTGTTTCATAACCCGTGCCGATTTAACCACTTGTGGTAAGAACATTTTACCTTCGCCAAATAAATCCCCAACGACGTTCATGCCGTCCATTAAAGGACCTTCAATGACGTGTAAGGTTTTTTCAGCTTGTAAACGGGCTTCTTCGGTGTCTTCAATAATGTAGTCGGTAATCCCTTTGACTAAAGCGTGTTCGAGGCGTTTATTAACGGGGAGTTCTCGCCAAGAAAGGTCTGCTTTTTTATTAACAACGGCATCGCCTCGATAGGTTTCAGCGACTTCTAAGAGAATGTCGGTGCCATTGTCATTACGATTTAAAACAACGTCTTCAACCGCTTTGCGTAATTCTGTGGGAATATCTTCATAAATGGTGAGCTGTCCTGCATTAACAATCCCCATGTCCATGCCTGCTTTTACCGCATGGTATAAAAAGACCGCATGAATGGCTTCACGCACGAGGTTGTTACCTCTGAATGAGAAAGAGACATTGGAAACCCCGCCAGAAATCAGGGCGTAAGGGCAGCTGCGTTTAATTTCGGCGGTGGCTTGGATGAAATCCACACCGTAGTTATTATGTTGTTCAATACCTGTCGCAATGGCGAAGATATTGGGATCAAAGATAATATCTTGTGGCGGAAAGCCAACTTGTTCTACTAAGATTTTATAGGCGCGTTGGCAAATTTCTACTTTACGGGCGAAGGTATCGGCTTGACCTTGTTCATCAAAGGCCATGACAATGACGGCGGCTCCATAGCGACGTACTAAACGTGCGTGGTGAATAAAGGCTTCTTCGCCTTCTTTCATGGAAATGGAGTTGACGATGCCTTTTCCTTGAATGCACTTTAAGCCCGCTTCGATAATGTCCCATTTAGAGGAATCAATCATAATCGGTACTTTGGAAATATCAGGTTCCGAGGCAATCAGGTTTAAAAAGTGCACCATCGCTTCTTTGGATTCCAGCATGCCTTCATCCATATTAATATCGATGATTTGTGCGCCATTAACCACTTGTTCGCGCGCTACATCAAGCGCAGTATCGTATTCTTCTTCAACAATCAGGCGTTTGAATCGTGCAGAACCTGTAACATTGGTACGCTCACCGACGTTTACAAATAAGGAATCGGCTTTAATGGCAAACGGTTCTAAGCCCGCTAATTGACAGTTCGGTTCAATCTGAGGGATTTTACGTGGCGCGTAGGGACTCACGGCATCCACAATGGCTTTGATGTACTCTGGTGAGGTTCCGCAACAGCCCCCGATAATATTTAGGTAGCCACTTTTTGCCCAATCGGCAATTTCAGCGGCCATTTGTTCGGGTGTTTCATCGTATTCACCGAATTCATTGGGTAAACCCGCATTCGGATGCGCTGAAATGTGCGTGTCTACATGGGTGGACATTTCTTCAATATATTGACGCATTTCTTGTGCGCCTAACGCGCAGTTAAAACCAATGGAAATGGGCTTAATATGGCTTAGTGAGTTCCAAAAGGCGAGGGCAGTTTGTCCTGAAAGGGTTCGTCCTGATGCATCAGTAATAGTCCCTGAAATCATCACAGGCAGTTCGATATTGTGTTCTTGGAAATACTGATCGATAGCAAAAATAGCGGCTTTTGCATTCAGTGTATCGAAGATAGTTTCAATAAGCAGTATATCTGTACCGCCATCGACTAATCCGCGTATTGCTTCGCTGTAAGCGGTAACTAAATCATCAAAGTGTATGTTACGAAAGGCTGGCGCGTTAACGTCAGGTGACATAGAGGCGGTACGGTTAGTGGGTCCGATTGTACCTGCCACAAAACGGGGTTTATCAGGGGTGGCTAGGGTTGCTTCGTCTGTCGCTTGTTTGGCAAGTTTGGCGGATTCAAAATTAATTTCGTAAGCCAAAGATTCCATATTGTAATCAGCCATTGCAATGGTGGTTGCATTGAACGTATTGGTTTCAACGATGTCTGCCCCAGCATCAAGGTAGGCGGTATGAATGGCTTTGACAATATCAGGCTGGGTTAAGGATAGTAGGTCATTGTTGCCTTTTAAATCCGATTCCCAGTCTTTAAAGCGTTCTCCACGGTAATCTTGTTCTTCTAAATGATAGCTTTGAATCATTGTTCCCATTGCGCCGTCTAAAAAGAGAATGCGTTGGGAAAGTTGCTGTAATAAAAATTCTTTTTTATTCATTGAGATTACCTAGTGGTCGCTGTGTGGATTTGCGAAAAAATGAGGAAAATGCTTTACTGGAATGTATTATTGATTGCTATTAGGATGAACCTATGTCAAATCCCCCACTTAAACAAGTGATTAAGAGTGTCTTAGCTGCTGCGATTGGCGTGCAAAGTACAGAAAATCGTGAACGAGATTTTGAGGGAGGATCCTTGTCGTCTTATATTATTGTCGGTGCGATTGTTGTTTTGTTGTTTATTTTAACACTGGTTACGTTGGTGTCATTTATTCTTTGAATCAATGGGGCATAACATAAAGCAGCACGCATAAAAAAGCCCAGATACTCTGGGCTTTTTTATGCGTAATACTTTGTACCTAGTCGGATGTTTTAAAGCTATTTTTAATACCCACTAGAATAGCCGCAGAGCCATTTAATAATTCTTTAGCCTTGAATGGTTGTCTTAGCATAACCATTTGTCTGATGACTGCAATAAGAAAGAAAGGAACTAAGTAAGGAATAAGTTCAAATAATATACCGATGAGTGTACCACCTGTCCCTGTCTGTAATCCTGCTGTGTCGCTGTTATCACGTGCATTAAGTCCGCCCGCTGAATCATAAGTTGCACTGATGTCACCGTCAAACATTTCAATAATCATGCTATTGAAATAAATCATTGAGACTTGTGCTGCAAGAAAGACAACGAAGCTTGCAACGACCCATAAAAAGGTATTGCCTGTTTTTTCTTGTACTGCTGTTTTAAAAACCCAGATTGCGATGAAAATTGCAATTAATCCACCAAAAACCATATCCTTTCCCCTGATTGTTTTATTTTTTAAGTGATAAGTCTGTTATTTAAAGCTATTTTTATATTTATATTGGCGTTTAATTAACAGTTATCATTGTTATACTTTGAAGAGTGTATGCCTATAAAAACATACTCACTATAAAGGAAGCTGTATTATAAACAGCAAGGCTTCCTTATGGCAATTTATGAACCCTCTAAATGAAATTTAATAAAGAAATCAACGGGAAATTTTGGTTTTCTGTTTAAAGTAGTTCTTGACTTCAAAAAATCATCAAGTATCATGGAAGGTTCATTTACTATCATTTTTTGCTAGTATTTAACTATAATAAATTATACAAGGTAGGACACTCATGGGTGCAATCTTAGATGTTACAGAAATGTTAAAAGAGCCAGAAGGTATGGCTGTTGCAGCAGTAGTAGTTGCTGCTGGTTACTTCTTCGTAAAATGGGTTTTCGCTGAACCTGAAGAAGACTAAGTACTGATTTTTTAAATCATTACTTACTAAAGAAAGCTCGTTGAATAACGGGCTTTTTTTATGCCTATTGAAAACAGGCGCTGCGCATAAAAACTCACTCTTGTGTGTTATTCCATTATAATTTGTAGCATTTTTCATTAACGCAAGAGTATGAAATGCTAAGTAAGCTCTCCCTCCTATTTGCACGCTATCATCAGCGGCGCACCTCCGCTTTTACTGTGGGTCTTTTGAGAATTCTGTATGGGCTAGTGGCTCTACAAGAGATTTTCTTCCTGTTATATTTTAATCATCTTATTTTTGACCCGATCCCTTATATTGATGTGGAATTTCCCATGATTCCTTTGTTCTTGTCTTTATGGGCTGTGGTGGCGACTTGTTTGGTCGTGGGCTATAAAAGTCAGATTGCAGTGATTGCTAATTATTTATTTTGGATTGTATTTGTTAATTTTACGCCCATGCAGCGTGATTTTGATGGGGGCTTTGATTTATTTATGATTGGGGTAGGGGCTTTCTTGATTTTTATGCCTCTAAGTCGTGCCTTGTCTGTAGATAATCTCAAGTATAAGTTACAGTTTAAATATAAAGAAGTCCCCAATACACCTAAAGAAGTGAGTGTCTTGGTGCTGTTAATGCCCGTTATGGTGTGCTTAGGGTTTTTATATTTTGATTCCGCTATTCATAAAATGTTTGCTCAACATTGGCGTAATGGTTTGGGAGCTTGGCTGCCTTCTTCGATGCCGTATTATATTTCCGCATTGGATTTATCTTGGTTGTTAAATATTGAAGGCGTACAGAAAAGTATTGGCTATGTGATTTTAGGTTTTCAATTTAGTTTTATCTTTTTATTTTTTAGGCGTAATTTTCGCCCGCTTTTTTTATTGATCGGTGCAGGCTTACATTTCGGCATTACCATTACGTTTAATATTTATCCTTTTGGGCTGGGAATGTTGGTGGTGTACGTTTTGATGGTGCCATTTTCTTGGTGGCAGGGGATTACTAAGCGGTTGGTTTATGAAAAACCGTTATTAAGTGTGTTTTATGATGGCGATTGCCCATTATGTAATCGTACGGCAACGATTATTCATCATTTTGATGTTTTAAAAAGTGTTGAGTTTAAAGATTTACAAAGTTATGCAGATAAGGAACCCAAGTTAGCCAGTTACGCCTCAGAGGATTTATTAGCGGATTTATATGCTTTGGATACAGAAGGCAGAGTTTATCAAGGGGTGGATACTTATAGCCGTATTCTGATAAAAATGCGTTATGTGGCTATTTTGGGATGGGCTTTACGTTTACCTGTGATATATCAGGTAGCCAAATGGGTGTATCGCCGTATTGCAGATGGCCGCGAACGAGTGGTATGTGATGCTAGTTGTTTACCTGCAGTAACAAAGAAAGAATATCCTGTTGATTTATATACTAAGCTATTTGAGTTGTATGCAGAGAAAAAACCCAAGCAATTTCGTTTTAAATTAGCGAAGATTTTTATGGTATTGGCCTTATTACAGCTGAATAGCAGTGTACATTATGGATTTTTATATCGTTTTTATGATTTAAGAGCCTTAGAATCGCCGCTTGTGAATCAAGTCCGCTCTTTTAGTAATTCGGTATTGATGCTATCAACGACCTTTTTAGGGATTACGCCGCATGCACTGTATTTACACGATCATTTTGAGGGCTATGAGGATTTAATTGCCATTACTTATTTGGATGCTAAAGGCAAAGAGCAATGGTTGCCTTTTGTAAATGAGCAAGGACGTATGTTAGCGCCTAACTGGGGGAGAGTGCATTCGATGTGGGCAAATATTGCAGTCACACCGAATATTAATCCAGAACGTTTGCATAAGTTTATTATGAAAGTGACTGCTTTTTGGGGTAAAAATATTGGCTTAGATTTGAATCAGGCCACTTTTATGATTAAACATAAGAAAATTATATCGCCCATCACTTGGAGTAAAAACCTCAGAGAGAATAATTTGTCAGGTGAGTGGCAAACAATCGGTACAGCAATTTGGACAGATAAACGCATTGTAATAAAGATGTAGTATTTTGTTTATTAAGTATTTTATGAAAAAGGGTTCGACTAAACACTTAATAGTGTTGCATCAAAACTAATCGCATGATATAAATTACTCGTGCTTTTGATTAGTACGAAAAAAATAATAATAATTAAATCCTTTTTGGAGACTCTCATGAAAAAAGTATTATCAGTATTAGCGGTATCTGCAATGTTAATTGGTCTAACTGGCTGTATGGATGATCCAGATAACAGCAGTGGTCGTGTTTCTTCTACTATCTCTCTATAATTTAGAAAGGTTTTAAGAAACAAAAAAAGCCTGAGTTTTCTCAGGCTTTTTTTTGCCTAAAATTTAGGGCGAAATATGGTTTATGGTTAGCTGATGTCAATTTGCTCAGGCAATAAAAATATTTTTGCGTATTTTAAATACACTTTATCTTGAATAAACGCATCGTAAATATCGGGATCAATATGATTATCTTCTTTCATTTTTGCTAAGATAAATAAGGCTTCGGATAGTTTTTTTGCTTGTTTGTAAGGCCGGTCTTTTGCGGTTAAGGCTTCAAAAATATCTGCAATCGCCATGGCACGAGCAGGAATAGACATTTGTTCGCGAGTAAGATTATTAGGGTAACCCTTGCCATCCATGCGTTCATGATGCGCTCCTGCATATTCAGGGACTTTTTGTAGGTGTTTTGGGAAATTTATTTTATCCAGCATGGAAATGGTACTCGATATATGGTGCTGAATAATACTTCTTTCTTTTTCTGTCAGTGTTCCACGTTGAATATTTAAATTGTGGACTTCATCTTCTGAGAGGAAAGGCAGTGTTGCACCGGATTTTTCCCATTGTCGGGTAGCAATGTTTTTAATACGCTCCATAGCTTCTGGAGCCATGAATTCTCCTCCTGTATTACACTTTTGTATAAAAAGTAATTCATCCTCTAATTGGTTTTGGGTATTAATATAATCTTGTCGGCTGGGGGAGGATGTATTTCGCTGCAGAGCGGCTAATTGTTGTTTAAGTAAGGTAATTTCTGCATCGCGCTTAAGAACTTCAAAGCGTGTCTCGATAAGCTCTACTCGGTCGTAAATAGTTTCCAGTTTAGTGGCTTTATCAACGACGTATTCGGGCGTGGTAATTTTTCCACAATCGTGTAACCAGCCTGCAATTTTTAATTCGTAACGGTCTTTATTAGTAAGTCGAAAGTGTTTTAGATAATCGGAATTAGAATTATGCGCGGCTTCTGCAATCAGTAAAGTTAATTCAGGAACTCTACGACAATGCCCCCCTGTATAGGGAGATTTATCATCAATGGCGGAGGCTGTTAATTGAATCAAGGATTCAAACATTTCTTCTAAATCGGTAATAAGTTGTTGTTTTGTCAGAACCATAGACGCCTGAGAGGCTAGTGCTTCGGTAAAGCGCATGGCAATATCATCAAATTCAATAATATTCTTGGTGTTTGGGTCTATTGCATTAATCAGCTGCAAAATGCCTATAGTGTCATTCTCATGATTTTTTAAAGGAATCGCTAAAAAGGATTTTGAGTGATATTTATTGAGTTGGTCAAATTTTTTAGCCCCTGAAAAATCAAAAAGATCATTGTTATAAGCGTCAGGAATATTAATGGCCTGATTATGATGGTAGGCATAACTGACTACATTGGCATAGTTGGGAGTACCATCTTTTAAATAGAGGGGGATCGTAGGTAAGTTGATGGGATTATTCGAGGTTCCTCCAAGGTGAATTTTAAGAGAGCTAGAATGAACAATGGCCATTTTAATTTGATTGCCTTCAATAGAATATAAAGTACCGCCATCGGCCTGCGTCATTGATTTTGCGCCATGTAAAATCATTTCTAAAAGTTTTTCTTGTTGACTTTCTTCTGATAAAGCAATGCTAATAGAAATTAATTTATTCAGTTGTTCAATAATCCGATGCTTACTCATACTTAAACCTTGTACAATGTTGTATGTAATTGTTGATTTGATTGCGAGCCTTTTCCAATAAAATGTAAATACATTTTATTGGAAAAGGCTCAGAAGCCTTGTGTTTAGCTTTGCGATAATATTTTCTTTTGTCTTTGAAGACAACCGATTTGTTAAATTTATGTGCGTATTTTGCAACTAAATTTAAAGCAGCTTGTTTATCGTTTGCTTTCTTTTTGTTTTTTTTCATGCAGTGCTCCTAAGAGTTGATAGTATGGAATAATAAATGAAACTCCAGTAAATAAATTTAAAATAATAGTATAAGTTTAAAATATGTCTGTGAATTTTCCAAAAGAATTCGATGTGATTGTGATTGGTGGAGGCCATGCAGGAACTGAAGCCGCTTTAGCGTCAGCCCGTACTGGTGCGCAAACTTTATTGCTCACTCAAAGTATTGATACCCTAGGACAAATGAGCTGTAATCCTGCTGTTGGTGGGGTTGGTAAAGGACATTTGGTTAAGGAAGTCGATGCCTTGGGTGGTGTGATGGCGCAAGCGATTGACCATGCTGGAATTCACTTTCGGGTGCTTAATGCCAGTAAAGGTCCTGCGGTACGTGCAACAAGAGGCCAAGCCGATAGGGAACTGTATAAACAATTTATCAGAAATACCTTGGAAAATCAGCCTAATTTAATGTTATTTCAGCAAATGGTGGCTGATTTAATGGTTGAGGCCGATAGAGTGGTGGGTGTAAAAACCCAAATGGGTTTACAGTTTAAAGCAAAAACGGTGGTTTTGACTGCGGGAACATTTTTAGGCGGTAGGATTCATATTGGCTTAGAAAATTACGCGGGAGGACGTGCAGGCGATTCTGCTTCTATTGCTTTGGCTGAAAGATTACGAGAAATGCCCTTTAAGATAGACCGTTTAAAAACAGGCACTCCCCCTCGGATTGATGGACGAACCATTGATTTTTCTATATTGGAACAGCAACATGGGGATACACCTGTTCCTGTATTTTCATTTATAGGGAATGTCAGTCAGCATCCACGTCAAGTGCCTTGTTATATTACGCGGACCAATGCAGTCACGCACGATATTATTCGAAGCGGATTGGATCGTTCGCCTATGTATACGGGTGAAATAGAAGGTATTGGGCCAAGATATTGTCCTTCAATTGAAGATAAGGTAGTGCGTTTCGCTGACCGTGATTCACATCAGATTTTTATTGAGCCTGAAGGCTTGAACAGTAATGAATATTACCCGAATGGTATCTCAACCAGTTTACCTTATGATATTCAATATGCCTTTGTTCGCTCAATGAAGGGCTTTGAACAGGCTGAAATTGTACGTCCTGCCTATGCAATAGAGTATGATTTTTTTGATCCAAGAGATTTAAAAACCTCATTAGAAACGAAATATATGTCAGGTTTGTTTTTTGCGGGGCAGATTAATGGGACAACAGGGTATGAGGAAGCTGCGGCCCAAGGATTAATTGCAGGTTTGAATGCTGCAAGACAATCACAGGGAAAAGAGAGCTGGTGTCCTGGTAGGGATGAGGCTTATATCGGTGTTATGGTGGATGATTTAATCTCAAATGGAACAAAAGAGCCGTATCGTATGTTTACCAGTCGAGCAGAATATCGCTTAATTTTACGCGAAGATAATGCAGATTTACGTTTAACAGAAAAAGGCCGTGGTTTACATTTAATCGATGACCAACGCTGGGAGGCTTTTAATAAAAAACGGGAAGCGATTGTACAATTACAGCAATCTTTAAAATCTCAGTGGGTGCGCAAGTCTTCTATTGAAGCCGGTAAGGTAGAACAGTTGTGGGGTAAGGCGCTAAGTAAAGAAGCGAATTTAATGGATTTATTGCGCCGCCCTGAAGTGGATATTAAGACTTTAATGCAGTTATCGTTTCAAGTAGAAGATTCAGAGCAAGTCTTACAGCAAGTGGAAGTACAAGCAAAATATGCAGGCTATATTGAGCGTCAGCAATTAGATATAGATAAGGCTAAACGTTATGACACCTTGTCGATTCCTGAAACATTAGATTTTACTTTAATTAAGGGTTTATCTAATGAAGTGAGAGAAAAGTTAATACAACAAAAACCTGAAACCTTAGGGCTGGCATCAAGAATCCCCGGTATTACGCCTGCTGCAATTTCAATCTTATTGATTTATATGAAAAAGAACCATGGATAATAGTCGAAAAATTTTAGAGCAGGGTTTAGCTGAAATGCAAATTCCTAGTAGTAAATTGCAAGTGGATTTATTGTTAGCTTTTGTGCAGTTAATTGAAAAATGGAATAAAACCTATAATTTAACTGCTATACGTCATAGAGAAGATATTTTAAGGCTGCATATTTTAGACAGTTTGGCCTTAATTCCTTTTGTTAAGGGCAATGAAATTGCAGATATAGGGACGGGCGCAGGATTGCCAGGTATACCATTAGCTATTTTCTTGCCAGATAAGCAGTTCACTTTGGTGGATAGTAACTCGAAGAAAACTCGTTTTGTACAGCAAGCCATTTTGGAATTAAAGCTAAAAAATGTTGAAGTAAAGCACAGTCGGGTTGAAGATTTAGGGCAGGCAGGGAAGTATGACGCTGTGATGAGTCGAGCTTTTGCAAGTTTAGGCGACATAATGAAATTAACCCAGTATTTATTGCAGGAAGAGGGCGTGTTGGTGGCAATGAAAGGCCATACACCTCAAGATGAATTGGATGTGTTAGAGGTTGGGCAGTATAAAGTGGATGAAATTCGTATACCGGGTGTGGATGCTGAGCGGTGTGTGATACAGATTAATAAAAAAATATGACAAAAATAATAGCGGTAACCAATCAGAAGGGCGGGGTGGGTAAAACGACTACCACAGTCAATTTAGCAGCTTCATTAGCGGCGGTAAAGCGTAAGGTTTTATTGATTGATTTGGATCCCCAAGGTAATGCTGCTATGGGTTGCGGGGTGGATAAATCCAACGTCCGTTACTCGAGTTGTGATCTGTTGTTAGAAGGTATTCCTGTTACTGAGGTAATTATTTCAGGTAAGGACATGACCTTCGATGTGATTGCAGGAAATTCAGATTTAACCGTTGCTGAAGTCGAATTAATGAAAATGGCGCAACGTGAACGTCGTTTGGCGGATGCGTTGCAGCAAATCAAAGGGGTATATGACTATATATTGATTGACTGTCCTCCGTCATTAAATATGCTCACCCTCAATGCGATGGTTGCGGCTGATAGTATTTTAGTGCCGATGCAATGTGAGTATTATGCGCTTGAAGGCTTATCCGCTTTAATGGAAACCTTGCGTAATATTCAAGCAACTGCCAATCCGACACTGCATCTCGAGGGCATTTTACGTACCATGTTCGATAATAGAACTCGCTTAACAAAGGATGTGTCGGCACAATTAATTGAATATTTTGGAGATAAAGTATTTACGGTCTGTATTCCGAGAAATATTCGTTTAGCTGAAGCACCGAGTCATGGTATGCCTGTTTTGCAGTATGATAAATCATCACGTGGCGCGGTGGCCTATATTGCATTAGCTGATGAGATTATTAGAAAAGAAGAAAAAAAATAACTATGGCAGAGAAAAGACGAGGATTAGGAAAGGGCTTAGGGGCATTGATGGGAGATTTTTCCGTAGCAGATTCTGAGCCTCATAGTGCTTCAACATTGCCTGTAGAATATTTACAGCGTGGGAAATATCAGCCTAGAAAAGATATGAACTCTGAACGCTTGCAAGAGCTTGCGGAGTCAATCAAAGTGCAAGGCATTATTCAGCCAATATTGGTTCGAGAAATAGCCCATCAGCGATATGAAATTATTGCAGGTGAGCGGCGTTGGCGCGCGGCGCAATTGGCTAAATTATCTAATGTCCCTGTGATTATTAAAAAGCTGGATGACAGAGCCACTATGGCGATTGCATTAATTGAAAATATTCAGCGAGAGGACCTTAATCCTTTAGAAGAAGCTGAAGCTTTACAGCGTTTATTGCATGAATTTACTTTGACGCATCAGCAAATAGCCGAAGCGGTCGGTAAATCAAGAGCGGCTATTACCAATTTATTACGCTTAAATGATTTATCTTCCGTTGTTAAGCAGTTAGTTTCGCAACGTGAATTAGGTGTGGGTCATGCACGGGCCTTATTGAGTCTTGCAGAGAGAGAACAGCTTATTGTGGCGAATAAAGTCGTTGCTGAAGGTTTATCTGTGCGTAAAACAGAATCTTTAGTGAAAGCATTGCAGCTACCTGCTAATCAGGTTTCAAAAAAGACTACAGCAGCAGTGGAAAAAAGCTATGATAGAGATACATTGCGCTTGCAAGAAGTTATGACAGAGTTTTTGGGTGCTAATACGCGGATTAATCATAAAAAAAGTGGACAAGGAAGTGTGGTAATCCGTTATAGTAATTTAGATGAGCTTGAAGGGATTGTCTCACGGTTTGATATAAAGCAAAGAGAGTCGTTTTAGGGTTTTTAAAATTTTTTCTTATCCTTAAATAAGGACGCTCTACTTGTAAAAACCTTCTTGCTTAAATGTCTGAGGGTCGATATAATTCATTTACTAATTTTCAGGATTTTTGTGTTAAAAATAGATAAACTGTCGGTAGCTAATAAAATTCTTTTGGGTCAGCTGGGTATTATAATGGCTGCAACAAGCTTTTTTTTAATTACGGGTGATTTGATCGATGTTAAGTCGGCCGTTTATGGTGGTTTAGCGGCATGGATTCCTAATGCCTATTTCGCATACAAAATTAATAAAAATAGAGATCAAGAAGCAAGGAAGGTTGTTAAAGCATTTTATACGGGTGAATCAGGTAAATTACTGATAACAGCTTTGATGTTTGCTTTAATTTTTCAAGATCCAAATATAGAATTTATTGCAGTGTTTGTAACCTACGTTGCATCACTTACAGTTTTTTGGTTTGCGTTACTTTTACGTAAATATTAATAAATAAGAAAGCGAGGAAAAATGGCTACTGAGGCACATGCGGCGGAAGGCGCAACAGGATATATCGTTCACCATTTAACACCATTAACAGTTGGTGAAGGTTTTTGGACGTTACATTTAGATACCTTATTTTTCTCAGCTGTTTTAGGCGCATTATTTATCTGGTTTTTTAAATCGGCCGCTGAAAAAGCGACTGTGGGTGTACCGAGCACTTCTCAAGCATTCGTAGAAATGATTATTGAGTTTGTTGACCAGCAAGTCAAAGATACTTTTCATGGTAAAAGTGAGTTAATTTCTCCTTTAGCCTTAACTATTTTTGTTTGGGTATTCCTATGGAATTTCATGGATTTATTCCCTGTGGATATTATTCCAGGCATTGCAGGCATGATGGGCATGGAATACATGCGTGTTGTTCCTAGTACCGATTTAAATGCTACCTTTGCATTATCATTTAGTGTCTTTGGTCTCATTATTTTCTACAGTATTAAAATTAAAGGGGTAGTTGGTTTTGCTAAAGAGCTAACCTGTACGCCTTTTGGTCCTTGGATGATGCCATTTAACTTACTACTTAAAATAGTAGAAGAAATTGCGAAACCAATCTCTCTTGCATTACGGTTATTTGGTAACTTGTATGCAGGTGAATTGATTTTTATATTAATTGCATTACTACCTTGGTATATTCAGCCTTTACTTGGCTTTCCTTGGGCTGTCTTTCATATTTTAATTATTACACTTCAAGCGTTTATTTTTATGGTATTGACCGTTGTCTACCTAAGTATGGCGCACGAAGACCACTAATTCTTTTTAAAAACTTTTAATATACAATACTTTTGGAGGTATTATGGAACTTGCAGCGTTGATTGCTGATGTACAGGGTATGACTGCTATTGCAGTAGGCTTAGTTTTAGGTATGGGTGCTTTAGGTACTGCGATAGGCTTTGGTCTATTAGGTGGTAAATTCCTAGAAGGCGCTGCTCGTCAACCAGAAATGGTTCCTATGCTACAAGTTAAAATGTTTGTTGTTGCTGGTCTACTTGATGCGGTAACTATGATTGGTGTTGGTATGGCATTATTCTTTACATTTGCTAACCCATTCCTATCTGCTGTTGAAGCGGTTGCTGGATAAGTCATACACATCGTATTTATTTTAACAGCAACATGAGGAAGGCTAGTGAGTATTAATGCTACACTAATCGGTCAAATGATTACCTTTACACTTCTGGTATGGTTTACCATGAAGTATATTTGGCCACCACTAATTGGCGCTATCGAAGAACGTAAATCTAAAATTGCCGAAGGATTGGCAGCTGCCGAGAAAGGTCAGGAAGAGATGGAATTAGCGGCGAAAAATGCGGCTAACGTTCTAAAAGAAGCGAAACAGCAATCAGCTGATATTGTAAATCTTGCACAAAGGCGTGCGAATGAGATTGTAGAGGAATCAAAAGGCACTGCTAAAGCAGAAGGCGAAAGATTACTTATTGCAGCTCAAGCACAAATTGAACAAGAGAAGCAAAATGCGCAAGAACAAATGCGTAAAGAAGTATCAGCCTTAGCTCTAAAAGCTGCCAGTCAGATTTTAAAGCAAGAAATTGATAAAGCTAAACACAAAAACCTTATCAGCAAAGTATCTGAGCAATTAGGTCAAGCATAATGAGTGAATTAGCAACTTTGGCAAGGCCGTATGCGGAAGCTATCTTTAAGAGAGCAAAAGAAACAGGCAGTTCTTCGGAATGGTCTGATAAATTAGCATTCTTAGCTGCAACTATGCAGGATGAGAGCTTATCTGCAATTGTGAATAATCCTAATGTGAGTGATGATAAATTATTGCAGTTAATGCAAGACATTTGTCAGGGCCAACTAGAGGGAGAATCGCTTAACCTTCTTAAATTATTAATTGAGAATGGTAGGTTAGAGTTCGCACCACAAATTGCAGAGTTATTTGAGAATTATAAAGCTGAAGATGAAGGCTATGTCGATGTTGATGTTATCACTGCGTATGCTTTAACTAAAGCAGAAGAGCAGAGCTTTGCGACATCACTAAAAAAGAAACTGAATAAGACGGTTCATATCAGCACGTTTGTTGATACAAGTCTTATCGGTGGTTTTTTAGTAAAAGCAGGCGATAGCGTAATTGACGGATCTATTAGTGGTCAACTTCAACAATTAGCTAAAAGGATCTAACAGCTTAGACTGAGAGAAAATATGCAACTAAATCCATCTGAAATAAGTGATCTGATTAAGAAACGGATCGAAAATTTTGACGTTAATGTCGAAGCGCATACGGAAGGTACCGTTGTTAGTATAACTGACGGTATTGTAAAAGTTCATGGCTTATCAGAAGCTATGCAAGGGGAAATGCTTGAATTCCCTGGAAACTCTTACGGTATGGCTTTAAACTTAGAAAGAGATTCTGTCGGTGTGGTTATGTTAGGTGCTTACCAACATATCACAGAAGGCGATACAGTTAAATGTACTGGTAAAATTTTAGAAGTACCTGTTGGTGAAGCATTACTTGGGCGTGTTGTTGATGCTTTAGGTAGTCCAATTGACGGTAAAGGTGACATTGATACTACTGAAATGTCGCCTGTTGAAAAAATTGCACCGGGTGTTATCGCAAGAAAATCAGTTGATGAGCCTCTTCAATTAGGTTTGAAATCAATTGATGCCATGATTCCTGTTGGCCGTGGCCAGCGTGAGTTAATCATTGGTGATCGTCAAACAGGTAAAACAGCGATTGCGATTGATGCGATTATCAATCAAAGAGATACAGGTGTTAAATGTATCTATGTTGCGATTGGTCAAAAACGTTCGTCTATTGCAAATGTTGTACGTAAATTAGAAGAACATGGTGCAATGGCTCATACAATTATTGTATCAGCAACGGCATCAGAAGCGGCAGCTTTACAATTCATTGCGCCTTATGCAGGTTGTGCAATGGGTGAATACTTTAGAGATAAAGGTGAAGATGCGCTAATTATTTATGATGATTTGACTAAACAAGCTTGGGCTTACCGTCAGATGTCATTATTATTACGTCGCCCACCAGGTCGTGAAGCTTACCCTGGAGATGTTTTCTATATTCATTCTCGTCTATTAGAAAGAGCATCACGTATTAATGCGGATGAAGTAGAAAAATTAACTGGCGGAAAAGTAAAAGGTAAAACAGGTTCTTTAACTGCATTACCGATTATTGAAACGCAAGGTGGTGATGTTTCTGCATTCGTACCAACTAACGTAATTTCTATTACAGATGGACAAATTTTCTTAGAGTCTGATTTATTCAACTCTGGTATTCGTCCTGCTGTTAATGCTGGTTTATCTGTATCGCGAGTCGGTGGTGCTGCACAAACTAAAATCGTTAAGAAATTAGGTGGTGGTATTCGTCTTGATTTAGCTCAGTATCGTGAATTAGCAGCTTTTGCTCAATTTGCTTCTGATTTAGATGAAAGCACACGTAAGCAAATTGAACGTGGACAACGTGTTACAGAACTGATGAAGCAGAATCAATATTCTCCTATGTCAGTGGCTGAAATGGGTGTTTCATTACATGCAGCGAATGCAGGTTTTCTTGACGATTTAGAAGTTAATAAAGTACTTGATTTTGAAGCTGCTTTACAATCGTATATGAAGTCTGAACACGCTGATTTGTTAAAAACAATCAATGACACGGGCGACTATAGCAAAGAAATTAAGCAAGGTATTCAAACTGCGATAGAAGCTTTCATTAAAACAAGTAGCTGGTAAAAGGGGCTTCTAATGGCTGTTGGTAAAGAAATACGCACACAGATTGCGAGTATTAAAAATACTCAGAAAATCACTCGAGCAATGGAAATGGTTGCCGCGAGTAAAATGCGTAAAACAAAAGACAGAATGAATGCTACACGTCCTTACTCAAAGAAGATTAGCCAGATTATTAAACATCTAGCTCATGCTAACCCTGAGTATAAACATCCTTTTCTTGTTGAACGTGAAGTAAAACGAGTAGGTATTATTGCTATTAGCTCTGATAGAGGCTTATGTGGTGGTCTGAATTCAAATTTATTCAGAAAAACACTTAAGCAACTAACTGAGTGGGATAATAATGATATTGAAGTGGATGTTTGTACTATCGGTGGGAAAGGCGCAAGCTTCTTTGGTCGTTTAAAAATAAACAAAGTAGGGCAGGTTTCTAAATTAGGCGATACACCGCATATTGATGATATTGTAGGTCTTATTAAGATTATGCTAGATGCTTATTATACTGGCACGATTGATGAGTTACATGTGTTGTACAATCAGTTTGTTAACACAATGACTCAAGCACCTACGATAGAAAAATTAATTCCTGTGAAGGCAGTTGAGTTAGAAGATGAAGAACTAAAAGGCTATTGGGATTATTTATATGAACCTGATGCTAAAGAAGTTCTTGATAACTTATTAACGCGCTATATAGAGTCTATTGTTTATCAAGGTGTAGTAGAAAATAATGCCTGTGAACAATCCGCTAGAATGGTTGCGATGAAAAGTGCTTCAGATAACGCTGGGAACCTTATTGATGAATTGCAACTTGTTTATAACAAAGCAAGACAAGCAGCCATTACACAGGAAATTTCAGAAATTGTTGCCGGTGCCGCAGCTGTTTAGGGCTTGCAAGTTAAGAATTTAAGAGGACTACACAATGAGTTCGGGTAAAATAGTTCAGATTATTGGTGCAGTTGTTGACGTGGAATTTCCACGTGAAGAGCTACCAAAAGTATACGATGCACTTCATGTAGATAGCGTTGGGCTGACTTTAGAAGTTCAGCAACAATTAGGTGATGGTATAGTACGTACTATTGCTATGGGTACAACGGATGGTGTTCGTCGTGGCTTAGCAGTAAGCAACAGTGGCGATGCTATTAAAGTACCTGTTGGGCAAAAAACACTAGGGCGTATTATGGACGTTCTAGGAAATCCGATTGACGAAAAAGGTCCAATTGGTGAAGAAGATAAGTGGGTTATCCATCGTGATGCGCCTTCTTATGCTGATCAAGCACCTGCTAGCGAACTGTTAGAAACAGGTATTAAAGTCATTGACTTAGTTTGCCCTTTCGCAAAAGGTGGTAAAGTTGGTCTGTTTGGTGGTGCCGGTGTTGGTAAAACTGTAAACATGATGGAGCTTATTCGTAATATTGCGATTGAGCACAGTGGTTTCTCAGTATTTGCTGGTGTTGGAGAGCGTACTCGTGAGGGTAACGATTTCTACCATGAAATGACAGATTCAAACGTTATTGATAAAGTATCGTTAGTTTACGGTCAAATGAATGAGCCTCCAGGAAACAGATTACGTGTTGCCTTAACAGGTTTAACTATGGCGGAATATTTCCGTGAAGAAGGGCGTGATGTTCTATTCTTCGTTGATAATATTTATCGTTATACTTTAGCAGGAACAGAAGTATCTGCGTTATTAGGTCGTATGCCATCAGCAGTAGGTTACCAGCCTACATTAGCTGAAGAAATGGGTGTATTACAAGAGCGTATTACTTCAACTAAAACAGGTTCAATTACATCAATCCAAGCGGTTTATGTACCTGCGGATGATTTAACCGATCCTTCCCCTGCAACAACGTTCGCGCATTTAGATGCAACTGTTGTACTGTCTCGTCAAATTGCAGAATTAGGTATCTATCCTGCGATTGATCCTTTGGATTCAAGCAGTCGTCAGTTAGATCCTTTAGTTATCGGTCAAGAGCATTATGATGTAGCTCGTGGCGTACAAGGTATCTTGCAACGTTATAAAGAGTTACGTGATATTATTGCGATTCTTGGTATGGATGAGTTATCTGAAGAAGATAAATTAACCGTAACAAGAGCCCGTAAGATTCAACGTTTCCTATCTCAGCCTTTCTTCGTAGCAGAAGTATTTACAGGAGCGACTGGTAAATATGTTTCACTAAAAGATACTATTGCTGGTTTCCAAGGCATTATTAATGGTGAATACGATGATCTTCCTGAGCAAGCTTTCTACATGGTCGGTTCTATTGATGAAGCGGTAGAAAAAGCGAAAGGAATGTAAGTTTTTAACTTATAGGTAATATTATGACTACGACAGTACAGGTAGACATCGTCAGTGCAGAGCAAGAAATCTTTTCTGGAGTTGCGGAAATGGTTTTTGCTCCTGCTGAACTAGGTGAAATAGGTATTACACCGGGTCATGCACCTTTAATATCTAAATTAAATCCGGGTGAAGTTCGTGTCAAAGTGAGCGAAAAAGAAACTCAGGCTTATTTTGTTTCGGGTGGTTTATTGGAGGTACAGCCACATTTAGTGACTGTACTAGCTGATACGGCTATGAGAGCAAAAGATATTGATGAGGCAGCTGCTTTACAAGCGAAAACAGCCGCTGAAGAAGCACTGAATGATAAATCTGGTACAGTGGATTATGCAACAGCGCAATCGCAATTAGCGCAAGCAATGATGCAGTTAAGAACACTGGATAGACTTAGAAAACGCGGTTCTTAAACTTATTTAAGAACAGCGACAAGAAAAAAGCCTGATAACTTCTGTTATCGGGCTTTTTTTTTATCAAATACAAATGCAACTTAATTTTTAAACACGCGCACATCATGGCCGCAGATTTTTAGGAAATACTATGTCGATAAAAACATTCATATTAGCCGCAGGCAAAGGAACGCGTATGCGTTCTAAATTACCAAAAATATTACATGAAATTGCTAACCGTACTTTACTTGAACATGTTTATGACACCAGTAAGCAATTACAGAATAATGAGATCGTGGTTATTTATGGGCATGGTGGTGAACAAGTTAAAGAGAGTTTATCGAGTTTAGAGGTTCAGTGGGTAGAACAGAAACAGCAGCTAGGGACGGGGCATGCTGTGCTTCAAGCAGAGTCATTGATTAATGAGGATGATACCGTTTTGATATTGTATGGAGATGTGCCTTTATTAAGTTTGAATTCTATTAATGGTTTATTACAGCACGTTTCTTCTAGTGCGATGGGTTTACTAACAGTAAAACTGAATGACCCGCAGGGGTATGGAAGAATTGTGCGAGACAGCTCTGGACGTGTTTTAAAAATCACTGAACAAAAAGATGCAACAGAAGCAGAACTTTTAATTGATGAAGTCAATACAGGTATTTTAGCGGTCAAAGGTCAGAGTTTGAAAAAATGGCTGGCGCAGTTAGATAATAAGAATGCCCAGCAGGAATTTTATCTCACGGATATTATTGAAATGGCTGTTAAAGAAGGTGTTGAGGTAAAAACCTATCAGCCTAATCAAGCTGATGAAGTATTGGGGGTGAATAATCGCCAACAATTAGCCTACCTTGAAAGGGTTTATCAAACAGAACAAGCCAATAAATTAATGGAAGTCGGGGTGACTTTAAGAGACCCTGCGCGTATTGATTGTCGTGGTGATTTTTCTTCTTTGGGGCAGGACATCATTGTAGATGTGAATGTGATTTTTGAAGGCCGCAATAAGATTGGTGATAATGTCAAAATCGGAGCTAATACCAGCATTAAGGATTCGGTTATTGGGGATAATGTAGAAATTTTAGCGAACTGTATTCTTGATAATGCTCGTGTTGGAGCGGACAGTCGCATTGGTCCTTTTGCGCGTTTACGCCCTCAAGCTGAATTGGATGAGCAAGTTCATATAGGGAACTTTGTTGAAATTAAAAAATCAACCGTGGCGAAGGGAAGTAAAATTAATCATCTGAGCTATATCGGGGATGCAACGATAGGCAGTTTAGTGAATATTGGGGCGGGTACGATTACTTGTAATTACGATGGGGTCAATAAGTTTCGTACTGTGATTGAAGACGGTGCTTTTATTGGTTCGGATACCCAGTTAATTGCGCCTGTGACCGTGGCTAAAAACACAACGATTGGTGCAGGTTCAACCATTACCAAAGATACACCAGCGGGTGGCTTGACCTTATCAAGAGCAAAACAATTAAGTATTTCTGCGTGGCAACGTCCGGTAAAAAAATAACCACTCAATAATACAGTATGCAATAGCTTATATTGCATACTGTATTGAGTAGGTTATTTCATCAGGGTAAAAACTACACGGCGATTAATTTGTCGCCCTTCTGGCGTTTCATTGTTGGTAATAGGAGAGTATTCACCTAAGCCTATAGAAGTTAGCCTTTTTGAATCAATATCTTTAGAAATAAGGTATTTTCTTACTGAGGCCGCTCTTCGGTTAGATAGGTTTAAGTTGTAAAGATTGGAACCCCAGCTATCGGTATGCCCTTCAATTTGTATTTTAAGTTCTAGGTTATCTTTTAAGATTTGAATAGCCTTATTAAGGGAAGGTTCAGATCCAGATCTGATAGTAGCCTTATCAAAATCAAATTCTAGTCCTTTGATAGTCCAGCAACCATACTTATTGACATGAGCTCCTTTGGGCGTGTCAGGACATAAATCATTGTCATCAAAAATACCATCATTATCCGTATCAAGGATTTCGTCTGGTGGTGCAATATATGGATATTTTGCAAAAAGCATATTTTCTACAAATAGCCCCAGCGTTACATTGGAATTAATCTCTGTAAAGGCAACACTTTCTCCACATTTAGATATATCAGATAGTTCTCGTAAGGTGTTAAGTCCTGATTGATCTTCTTTATTACCTATCCAAACGGAGTAGATACATAATCGGTCTGCAAACTTATCTTTTAAAGTATTCGCTGTTAAAAAAGTATTAGCCGAGACAAGCCCATCACTGATAATTAGTAATGCAATCTGTCCTTTTGCTTTATCTAAATCCGTGTAAGCATCCTGTAAAGCAACATCCAGTGGCGAGTCAGTGATAGAGCGACCACTTGCACAATCGGCTTTATCAATGCTGTGCTGAAAAACATAGCGTTCATGTGGAATAATATCTTGTAACAGTTCAGTAACTCCCCAATTAACACATTCTCCCAATCCAAAACTGCGTAAGCCTGAATAAAGAGTAATATCTTGAGGGATGGTTTTATTAATACGATTTAGGATTTGTTTTTGAATGGTAAATTTTGACTCAAAGACATTAGCTTTATCGTAAATGGGATTTTTGGATGAAAAAGTATCGAGTAATGTAAAAACAGTATCTGTTTTTTGCTTAAAGAAGACCCCTTCTTGCTGCTGAGCAATAGGGACCCCTAAAAAAGGTGGGTAAGAAGTCGCGTGTTTTGTTGCACAGCCCGATAACATAATAAACGAGGTGATTGTTAATAGAGTAGTGGATAATTGTAGGTTAGTTTTAAACATTATAAGCCTCTGAAAACACTAAATTATAGTCATATAAGGATAGGGAGTAATGAGATTTAGTAGCTATCATCATAGTCAGCGATAGGGCTGCTCTTTTTATCGTCTAATTCTTCAATTTCAGGTGTAATTTTTTTAATACACTGATCATCTGCTTTAATATAGTGAGCAAATTGAGTTTCAAATTCTGCAATGTCTTCGGTGAGTATTTTTGCTTCGACCTTCATACGGGTTTTCGTTTTATAGCGAGGCGTGAGCTCAATAGAGAGTTTAGATTTACTGGAGTAATCCTCTAGTGCATTAATCGCATTTTCTTTGATTTGAAATGACCCTAAAGAGATTTGGCCTTTAAATTCTCCTTCTCTAAAGACCCATAACTCTGTAAAGCCTTGTTGTTTGAGTTGATGTTCTAGCTTAAAGGTATCCTGTATAAATTCCATCGCAGGTGTTAGTAAAAGGTAACTAGAAACATGGTATTCAGGTTCATCTATAAAGACCAGTTGATAAAATTCTTTGTCTGCAATCGCTTGCATGGCTTGTATATTATCTTGTGGAGAGAGGTTGTAGCAACGATTTGTATAGGTTTTCACCTCTGCTTCTTCTGTATTGCTTACTATCTTTTCTTTTAAAGGAATAAGGTGGCCATCCACTTGATTGGTAATATCTTCACTTGTTGTATCAGTGGATATTTTTGTTTCTGAGGGTAAAGTAATGCCTAAATAATGAGTTAAATCACCTTTGCTTGTTAAAATACGAAATTGTGAATACAGTACATCGTATTTGGCAGTTGTATAGGCACTTTTTGTGGTAAACATCTCATTAGCGGAATCTAATAGATCTAATAAGGTACGTTGTCCAATATTAAATTGTTTTTGATAAGCGTTATTACTTGCAATACTAGAGTCTTTATGAATTTTAAGAAAAGTCAGTTGGCGTTTAATCGTTTGGTAAGCAGTCCAAGAGAGTCGCATACTCTCAATGACTTGTCGGTAAGTAAGGTCTCTTATTTCCTTTGCTTCGTTGACTTGCTCAGAGGTTTGGTAACGTCTAGCTTGATCTTTTCCTCCGTTAAACAGGTTGTAGCGCATCCTTAGCATGGCATAAGAATCATCTCGATTATTTTCATGCGTTATGCCTGCTTCAAAATCAAGCCGTGGCATATAAGCCGCTTTAGCGGTTTCATGTTGGGAAAATGCTGAGGCAATATCAGCATTGGCTGATTTTAAGGTTGGGTGATTAGAAATTGCTAACTGAAGTGCTTGCTTAAGGCTTTTAGGTAGTGCTCCCGTAGGCGCAATAGGCAATTCTAGTTTGTAAGGTAAAGAGCCAATAATATGTTGATAGTTGGTTGCCGCATCTTTGAAATTACCTACCTCTGATAAGGTGTTTTTTTCAGCTAAGGCAAGTCGCCCATTTGACTGTGATGCTTCTGCTTTTTTTCCGATACCACTGTTTGCCCGTAATTGTATTTGGTCATTGGTTTTTGTATGTACTGCTAAGTTTTCTTTAGCCAGAGACAGTAATTCTTGGCTTTTTAGAACGCCTAAATAGGCATCAACGGCCTGTAAGGCGGATATTTCTGATTGGCGAAGCACGCTATAAGCCCGTGAATTGGCTCGGGCAGATTGACGATTAACTTCATTGGGTGTTGCAAGCCCATCAAAAATCATTTGAGTTAATCTAAGCGAGGCTTCTTCGCTGTGTTTTTTCTGATCTCTAATGGTTGTATCCCAACCAATACCGGCCGTTAAATCGAGCTTAGGCAGGTATTCTGATTTTGCTTGGTCTATTTCATAGTTTACGGCAGAGCGATTAGAGCGTGCCGATTGAATTTCTGGATTTTCATTAACGGTTTGCTGTACGGCTTCTTGTAATGTTTGAGCTGAAACCAATTGATAACTCAAACTGTAGACAAGTAAACTGCGAAATAAAAATATTTTTGTTTTTTTATTCATAATGGCAACTTCTATGTTGTGTTATCGCAGAGATTAAGTATGTATCAATTATAATACGCTAAAGTGTGATCTAATTCACAATAAACTTAATAATGATTCTCTTTTAGAAATAAGGCTAAGTGTAAACGGTCGTGTATCTCTAGTTTACGAAATATCGCTGTAAGATGTGCCTTTACAGTACGCTCGGTAATGTTTAGGGCTTGGGCAATTTTTTTATTATTTTCACCTGTAGCTACTTTTTGTGCAACTTCTAGCTCTCTAGCGGATAATTTTTTTAGCTGCTCTTCTGCGGCGTAGGAAGATTTCTGGCTATTGAGCTGAACTAAAGAACCTATAACGCGTTGAATAAGATGGCGTTGAAGCCAAATATCTCCTTTTTCTAAGCTAGAAATAGCTTGCTGAATGACATGGGTAGAGATATCTAGGTCGCAATATCCTGCTGCCCCATTAATTAAAGCATGTACTTGTTTATCTTCTGACCATTGATAACCGACAATTAAATAACGTGCCTGTAATTGACTAAATTTAGTGAGTAGAAAAGGGTGTTTTTCTAAATACTCAGTATCTATCACAACGATACCTTTAGCGTCCTGTTCAGGGATTTCTTTAATCAGTGATACTTGATAGGTTGCCGATAAGGATTGCTTCCAAAGAGAGCTAAAGGAAGGGTTGCTTATAAAAAGTAATATAGGAGTCATTTTCGATTAACGCTCTTGTAATGCGCGCCCTCGTGCTTTAAGAATGGGTTTTAACAAGTAATCGAGTACGGTTTTCTTGCCCGTTAAAATATCTACATCCGCCGTCATTCCTGCAATAATATTCAAGCGTGAGCCATTTTTTTCCAAATAATTTTGTTTAGTTCTTAGGCGTATAATATAAAAGCTTTCGCCCTTTTCTTCGTTGATAATGGTATCGGGACTAATATTCTCCAGCTCGGCTTCTAAGCCTCCATAAATAGAAAAATCATAGGCGGTCAGTTTAATAGTTGCTTTTTGTCCGGGGTGTAAAAAAGCAATGTCAGCAGGCCTAATCTCCGCTTCAATGAGTAACTTATCTTCCAAAGGTACAATTTCTATTAAATCCATGCCCGGTTGAACAATACCCCCAATGGTGGTGATTTTTAATTGCTTAATGGTGCCTTTTACAGGGGATATAATTTGTGTACGCGCGACTCGGTCTTCTAAGGCTAGTACGGTTTCCGAGGTTCTATCTAACTCGGCTTTGGCGAGGCTTAATTCTTCTAAGGCTTCGGTATGAAAACGAATTTCCATTTCAGATAATTTATTTTTAGCCTCTGTTAAAGAGGACTGAATTCTAGGGATAGCCAATCTGGATGCAGTCAGTTCCCCTTTTAAATCATTGGTTGTGCGCCGTAAGCGTAATATTTCTACGCGTGATATTGCGCCTTCCTTAACTAATGGCTCGGTCATTTTTAGCTCTTCTCGTAGAAGATTGTAGCTAATAGAAATTTTACGGGCCTTAGACCTTAATTCGATTAAATCCTGCTTTTTTTGGCGAATTTGTTCAGATAATATGCGCTTATTAGCGGCCAGTTCATTTTTTCTGGAGCTAAGGAGCCGTTGAGTATTGCTAGCAATATTGGGGAATTTTTTGGATATTTCTTCAGGAATAATAAGCTTTTGATAGTTAACCTCGGCTGTTAAGCGGGCAACGGTAGCGATTAATTCATAATATTTAAGTTTGGTTTCATTAAAGGAAGAAGCAAAACGAACCGTATCAAGCTTCATTAAGGGCTGGCCTTTTTCTACCAACTCCCCTTCGGAGACTAAAATATTCGATAGAATCCCCCCCTCTAGGTTTTGTAATACTTGCACATGACTAGAAGGGATGATTTTTCCTGAACCGCGAGTGATTTCATCTAAGGGGGCAAAATATGCCCAGATTAAGGCGCTGGAAAAAAAGCTAACAGCAATCCATAAAATAATATGACTATGTATCGAGGCACCATAAAGATTGGCAGAATTGACATCACTTAAATAGTCATGGTTTTCTTGTTCTTGACGATATTTTGTTAGCATTAGTTTACCCTGTTACTTTAATTTGTCCTTGTTTTAAGGCCGTTAAAACAGACTCTTTTGAACCATCTGCGACAATTTTTGACCCATCCAGAACAATTAACCGATCGACTAGTGTTAATAACGATGCTCGATGTGTGACCAAAATTAAGGTTTGTGTGTCTAATTGTTTAGAAAATCTCTGCTTAAAACCCTCTTCAGTGCTGTTATCCATGGAATTACTCGGCTCATCCATAATATAAATAGGGGGTGAGAGTAACAAAGAGCGGGCGACGGCAACGCTTTGTCGTTGGCCACCTGATAGAGATGCCCCACGTTCTCCTACGGCTAAATCAAAGCCAGCAGGATGACGATTAACAAAACTGGTTACGCCTGCTATTTCAGCAGCTCTTAAGATATCGGCATCCTCTGCAAAGGGGGAACCGAGGGTAATATTATCCTTAACACTACCAAAGGATAATGAAATATCTTGTGGGACGTAACCTATTTGGCGGCGTAAATCGGACGGAGCGATTTGTCTTATATCTGTGCCATCTATTAAGATAGAACCTTCATCAGGCTCATAAAAACTAAGCATTAATTTTTCGATAGTACTCTTTCCTGAACCGATACGACCAATAAAGCCAACGTGTTCTCCTGCTTTAATTTTAAAAGAGATGTTATCGAGAGCCTTTATGGGTTGTTCAGGGTAGCTAAAACTGACATTTTTAAATTCAATGGTTCCAGTGAAATTCGGGCGATTTAAGAATTTTTTGTCCTGCTCATGTTCGACTGGGAGAGTCATGATGTTATTAAGTGAATCCAAGGATGTTCGGGCTTGGTGGTAGCGTGTTAACAATGAAGCAACTTGCGCGATAGGAGCCATGGCTCTGCCTGTTAATATCGTACATGCGATTAATGCCCCCATGGTTAACTCACCTTCAGATATTTTGTAGACCCCCAAAATAATCACCGCAACCGAGGCAACTTGCTGTAAAAAACTGGTAAAGTTAACCGCCATCGTGGAATAAAGGCGGGCTTTTAAACTTAGTTTCGCTATTTGGCCAATATTATTTTCCCAGCGTTGCTGTACCTGACTTTCAGCGCCATTACTTTTTATGGACTCTAGGTTGCTAAGTGACTCGATAAGCAACGCATTTTTTTGCGATGCAAATTGTGATACTTCAGTAATAGTCTTTTTTAAAGGAGCTTGAGCAATCACCCCCCCTAAAATTGCCAAAGGTAATACGATTAGAGGGATAAAGGCAATTTCCCCTCCCAACATATAAATAACGGCAAGAAATATAAAAAGAAAGGGGAGATCAATTAAAGTGGCAAGAGTAGCTGAGGTTAAGAAATCTCTAAAGGATTCAAATTCATGCAAACTACTAGCAAAAGCGCCAACAGAGGTAGGCCGTGAGGCCATTTTTATCCCCATTACTTTTTCAAAAATAGAGGCAGATAATAGAATATCGGAGCGTTTGCCAGCGACATCAATGAAATATCCGCGTAAGGACTTCATAATAAAGTCAAAAGTATAGACGATAGCAATTCCTATGGCCAATACCCATAAGGTTTCTATGGCGTGGTTAGGGACCACCCGATCATAGACATTCATAGTAAATAACGGAGCAGAAAGCGCAAAGATATTAATTAGTAATGAGGCAACAATGACTTCGGTATAAATAGGCCAAGATTTAAAAATAACATCCCAAAACCAGTGTTTTACTTTTGGTGTTTGGGAGTGCTTAGAGTGGCTGGAAAAATTATGTTGTAATTGAATGAAAAAGGCTAAACCTTGATATTCCTGCTCCAAATCTTGATAACTAAGCGTTTTTTCACCATTATCGGATTCGGGTAGCAGAACCGTGCATTGCGTACTATTAGTCTCGATTAGAATGCAGGTTTTATCGTTTTTAAGCAGTAAAACCGCCGGTAAGACCAGTTCAGAAATTTCTTTTAAAGGGCGGCGAACTAAACTGGAACTTAACCCTGCTCGTTTTGCCGCTCTAATAAATAAAGTAGGGGTCAGTTTTCCATCTTCTAAGGGGAGACCTGATGTCAATGATTCTGCTGAAGAGGGGGTATGCAAAAGTTTACAAACAGCCAGTAAAGCCAATAATAAAGGATCATTATGCAGGCTAGTATCTTGTACAGAGTGAGTCATAAGATGGTTATATAGTGTTTATTTTTTATTATTATGGAATGGTGGGAGTGGCTGTTAACGTAACTCAATGCAAAAGCGGCATAATTGTGATTAGATTAGCATTAATATTTTTACCGTAATGGTAACTATAGCAAAAGAAGGTGCTTGATGCCTTATATTAAGTGTAATTTCGCAGGTGAAATAATGAGTGTACAAGAGAACGATAACAGCATAAGTGTTACTAAGGCTGACCAAGAGAATCAAGGCTTAGCCAGTTCCTTATTGAAAGAACAGGGTATGAAGCACATTAAAGACTCCTTAACAGGGAGTGATTCAGATATGGTGCGGGTTATTGAAGATTTAATCGACTTATTGATTCAGAAACAAGTCTTTGTCTATACCGAACTCCCTGAAGCGGTACAAAAAAAACTGCATACGCGTAGAAAATTAAGAGATGAAATTAATCCATTAGAATCATTGATTAATGAAAGTGACGAAATTTTTTAAAATTAGTACCTTTGTACACTAGTACAGTGCGTGTGTGGTTACTAAAATAATGAGCAGAAATCAAAGTAAAAATGAGAAATTCTAATGAGTGATAACCTAACCGATGATACAGATGAAGTCCTTAATCTTAATGATTTGTTAGTCGATGACCAAGCGGATTTGCTTAGCGAATACCTCTCGGTATCGATTGAAAACTTAGCAGAAGGCACTAAAGTCAGCGTTACAACCGTAGAAGACAGCCCCACTACCTATACTTCCACATTAGCGTCAGTTTCGGTAAGCGATTTGCAATATTTAGTGACTGGGGCAGATGATATTTTTAGTGAATAATTAGTACCTCTGTACAATTTAAAGCATCGCGCAGTTCTGTCAAAATCAAAATCAACAAAGAAATAAAGATTATCAGTACGCTATTATCTTTAGTTTTTTATCAATTTTTAAGTAATAACCCTTAATTGAGGCTCAGACCATGGCAACTTCAGGCATAGTACAATCCGTATCAGGCACCGTGACAGCAATCGCCGTAGATGGCACAGAACGTATTCTGCAATCAGGAGATATAGTTTTACCTGATGAGCAAATCGTAACAGGTGCTGCAGGAGTTATTTCCGTTGATTTTGAGGATGGCACGCATATAGACTTAGGGCGTGACTCGCAAATTACTTTAAATGATGAAGATCTAGGTATTGATAGTAATGCCAGCACTCAATCAGCGGAAATGGAAGAGGTGTTGGATGAAGTTGCCGCGATGCAAGCTGCATTAGAAAGTGGTGCAGAATTTGACCCTAACAACATGGAAGCAACTGCTGCAGGTACTGCCGCAGGTGGTGTGGGGAATGAAGGAAGTACCACTGTTCAAGTGGATTTTAACAATACAGAAGTAACTCCAGATAGTGGGTTTGAAACGATTGGTATTACTCCAGCTGCTCCAACCGATACACCGACAGCTGCTCCAACCGATACACCGACAGCTGCTCCAACCGATGCACCGACAGCTGCTCCAACCGATGCACCGACCGATGCACCGACCGATGCACCGACAGCTGCTCCAACCGATGCACCGACAGCTGCTCCAACCGATGCACCGACCGATGCACCGACAGACGCTCCAACCGATGCACCGACAGACGCACCGACAGACGCACCGATAGTCGCACCGATAGTCGCACCGATAGTCGCACCGATAGTCGAATCAGTAACGTCTGATGAAAAAACAGAAGGCACTGAAAATAATGATTTAGTCCATACAGTGACTTTAAGTGGCGAGTCAGAAAATGCTGAGACCTACTCATTCTCTTTAACTGACAATACAACGGAAGCCGTCGATCATGGCACGCCAACCTTTAGTGCTGGTGTTACTTATGATGCAGGAACAGGACTCATTACAGTACCAGCAGGCGTAACATCCTTTACAGTAACGACCACAGTTACAGATGATGCCTTAGCTGATAGTGGTGAGTTTTACGACTTAAATGTGGGTGGACAAACGGCAACAGGAACAATTCTTGATGAAACTAATCCACATACGCCAGATGGAACAGACTCTCCAAATGAGAAAGATTCAGGGACAGAGATCTCTATCTCAGGTGCGGCTTCAACAGATGAGGGCGATGCGGTAATCTATACCGTTACTGCGACCAACCCTGTTATTGAGTCAATGGAGGTAGAACTTAGCATCTCTAATATTACGACAGACGGTGATATTGTAGTAGAAGTAGTAACGGTCACTATCCCAGTGGGGGGAACAACAGCAACTTATACAGTAGAAAATGTAGACGATGCGATTAAAGAAAACCCAGAAGATTATAAAGTTGAAATTACTGATAATACCAACGGCGGTTATGAAGCTGTCACACTTGGCACCACAGCAGTAACGACAACGATTAATGATGATGATGGTGTCACAGTCGAATCAGTAACACCTGATACACAAACTGAGGGAACTGAGAATAATGATCTAGTTCATACCGTTACAATGAGTGGAGAATCTTCAAATGATGAGACCTACTCATTCGCTTTAACTGACAATACAACGGAAGCCGTCGATCATGGCACGCCAACCTTTAGTGCTGGTGTTACTTATGATGCAGGAACAGGACTCATTACAGTACCAGCAGGCGTAACATCCTTTACAGTAACGACCACAGTTACAGATGATGCCTTAGCTGATAGTGGTGAGTTTTACGACTTAAATGTGGGTGGACAAACGGCAACAGGAACAATTCTTGATGAAACTAATCCACATACGCCAGATGGAACAGACTCTCCAAATGAGAAAGATTCAGGGACAGAGATCTCTATCTCAGGTGCGGCTTCAACAGATGAGGGCGATGCGGTAATCTATACCGTTACTGCGACCAACCCTGTTATTGAGTCAATGGAGGTAGAACTTAGCATCTCTAATATTACGACAGACGGTGATATTGTAGTAGAAGTAGTAACGGTCACTATCCCAGTGGGGGGAACAACAGCAACTTATACAGTAGAAAATGTAGACGATGCGATTAAAGAAAACCCAGAAGATTATAAAGTTGAAATTACTGATAATACCAACGGCGGTTATGAAGCTGTCACACTTGGCACCACAGCAGTAACGACAACGATTAATGATGATGATGGTGTCACAGTCGAATCAGTAACACCTGATACACAAACTGAGGGAACTGAGAATAATGATCTAGTTCATACCGTTACAATGAGTGGAGAATCTTCAAATGATGAGACCTACTCATTCGCTTTAACTGACAATACAACGGAAGCCGTCGATCATGGCACGCCAACCTTTAGTGCTGGTGTTACTTATGATGCAGGAACAGGACTCATTACAGTACCAGCAGGTGTAACAAGCTTTACAGTTACAACTACAGTAATAGATGATGTACTTGCAGATAATAATGAATTTTATGACTTAAATATTGGCGGTAAAGTTGCAACAGGTACAATTTTAGATGAAACAAACCCATATAATTCAGAAGATCCAGATCTACCAAACGAAAAAGATGTAGGTACAACAGTCAGCTTAAGTGCAGGTGATGTCAATGAAGATGCCGCAAGTGTAACATTTACCGCAACACTTGATAATCCAGCCTTAACAGATATGACAATTACAACTGAGCATGGTGATATTCTTGTTCCTGCTGGTAGTAAAACAGGAAGTATTGATGTAGATACACAAAATAGTGATGTTTATGTAGATCCAAATACGATTTCTGCTACAGTTTCTAGTGTAAGTGGTGGTGGGTATGAAGCGGTTGATTTCTCAACTATCCCAACAATTGCGAATATCATAGATACCATAGATACCACCAAAGTGACCGTTACCACTGCAGATGTTAATGAAGATGCTGCCAGTGTCTCTTTTGCTATCTCTTTAGACAATATTCCAGAGGGTGCAACCACGGCATCGGTCACAGTCACGGATGAAGCTAGTGCAACGACAAGTCATACGGTGACCATTGATGAGTTAACAGGTAAGGGTGAGCTGGTCATTAATACAAAAGATTCCGATGTGTATCTTGATCCACAAACATTAACAGCCGAAGTTACCGCGATTAATGGTGGTAACTATGAAAAGGTAGATTTAGGTTTAGCCGTTACGGCAAATATTACAGATACAGTTGATGAAACAACCGTAGCATTAACAGCGGGTTCAGACTTTGATGAAGATGGCACGACATTAACTTATACAGTGACACTGGGCTCTGAAGTAAGAGCAGGTGATGACGCGGTAACCGTAAACTTCACTGACTTAAATGGT
>Ga0209395_1001159_pt1 | contig 37554 bp, 34 predicted proteins | sample GOMGulsemesocosm_3_FD_184635 | JGI IMG/M metagenome (GOLD analysis project Ga0209395, IMG submission 184635) | Methane-oxidizing microbial communities from mesocosms in the Gulf of Mexico - GOM9D Gulf of Mexico (SPAdes) (version 2) | ecosystem: Environmental > Aquatic > Marine > Cold seeps...
TACCGATTGGTATCCAGTGATTCTATTATTTTCAAATAAAGGGGTTACGTATGCATCTACCCAATAAAAGTCACCATTTTCACATCGGTTTTTTACCATGCCGCGCCATGAATCACCACGCTTTAATTTTTCCCATAAATCACCAAATGCAGCTTTGGGCATATTAGGATGACGAACAATATTATGGTGCTGTCCCATTAACTCATCAAGGGAGTAACCGGCAATTTTACAGAATTCGTCATTTGCATAGGTTATTCGGCCTTCAAGGTCGGTAATTGACACTAATTGTTCTGAGTCTGAAAAAGTTCTTTCATTATTTGATATGTGAGTCATAAGTGAAGTCCATTATCTACTTTAAGATTTAAGGGGGCATTAGGTATTGATACCTAACTGATGTTAATAATGCCAAATCATTGATTTAAATCAATGAAAAAAGTGTAACATTTTGATCTATAACAATAGGTTACATACAAACTATTGTTATACGCAGTCCTTTTTTATTCATATTTTAATTTGTTAGATAAAATCAATGTATGAATTAGTTGGGAGACTTTTATGTCACTTTAAAAGAATTTGTAAATGAGTTCAGCTTCCAAGTTCCCCTTGTACTGCCTACTTCATCGTTCAATTCTATTGGTAATCTGTTTAATGGCGTAGAATACTTTGTATTCCAATTCTAATTATTTAATTTAAAAGCAAGTAATATGAATGATTATCGATTGCTAGTTAATTTAATTATTGTAAAATCCTTGTTTATTGAATTTAGCTCACTTTTGAAAAATAACAACTAAAGGATGAAGAATGGAAGTTAAGAATAAAGTATTAACATGTTTGTTATTACTTTTTAATTGCATTGCTGTTGCGAAAGATTCAATACCGCATGAAGATATAATGTTTGCTTGTGTTGCGGAACTAAGTCGTCACGTTAAAGATGATGTTGTTATTGGTGATATAAAAAAGCAATGTAATGAGAAAATACAAGACCCACTAGAAAAGCGTATATTGTTAGAAAAAAGCGTTTCATCAAATCCTTTTGCAATATTGCCACACAAACCTAATTATATACTTCCATTTACATTTTTTGATGCGAATGAAGTTCCTTATAAAGACGCTTTGCAAGGATATAAATTAGAAGATTTGGAAGCGAAATTTCAAGTTTCTTTGAAGCATGTAATCACTAGAGACGTCTTTATTGAAAACTTAGACATCTATGTCGCATTTACTGCTACAAGCTGGTGGCAAGCATACAACTCTGACATATCGGCTGCTTTTAGAGAAACAAATTATGAGCCTGAAATAATTCTTTCCTATAAAAATCCTTGGTCATTTTTTGGACTGACTATTGATCATAGTACTTTATCTTTTAATCATCAGTCTAATGGACAAGCAGGGGAGTTATCTCGAAGCTGGAATCGAATTATTGCAGGGGTTACGATAGTTGATGATAATTTAATTTGGAACATTAACACTTGGTATCGAATTCCCGAAGAAAGTAAATTATCCACTGGTGACCCTAGTGGCGATGATAACCCTAATATAGAAAACTACATGGGGTATGGAGAGTTAGGTCTTTTATGGAAAGTATCTCCAAACCACAATATTGACTTTATGTTTCGTAATAACCTAAAAAGTGATAATAAGGGAGCGATTCAAATTGGTTGGTCATTTCCACTATATACTCATTTAAGAGGTTATGTTGAATACTTTAATGGCTATGGCGAGAGTCTCATTTATTATAATGAAAATGTTTCTCGTATTGGTATTGGAGTGAAACTTACAGATTGGTTATAACTCTGTAATAAAATTTTGGTTGTAAAGTAGGTGTCATACCAAGTCCATTAAGTGGTTTCTCGCTGAGGTGGGAATAAGTTAAATGGAATTTGTATCATTTTACTGCGTTACTTTAAATGGTGTTATGCATCATTATGAGGAGCACCTTCTTCATATTGAGGTACACCTTTAGGAATAGTTTCCCAACTGGCTTTTGAGCCAACAAAGATATGCTTGCTTAATTCAACTTTTGGATCTCCATTAAGGCAGCCCAAAGTGACGCCATGAATAACTCCTTTGTAAATACCACAGAGTGTTGAGCCACATTGACTACAAAATTGAAGGCCAAAACCTTCAACACCAATATAAGATGTGAGAAGTGACTCACCAGATAGCCAATTAAACTGTTGGGGCGTTACTAAAGCGTAAGCTGATGCTTGGGCACTAAATGCTTTACGACATCGTGAACAGTGACATGATTTAGCATCGCGCAAATTTCCATTTATCTCATATTTTATTTCACCACAAAAGCACTCGCCTGTTATTTTCATTTTATTCTCCGATATACCAATACACTAATCTAGGTCTAATAATTATATTTCATTATCTTGTCAGTAACTTTCTATGTATTAACCGTTATTATTCCGTCCAGCTCTTCTCCTTGAGGAGGCTCAAAAAATTTTTCTGTATGTGAAAACATATCGGGGGTAACTTCTAAAGAGTAAGTAGCTCCCTGTGTTTTATTTCTCTCGATAACTCGGCTTTTTCTCGTTTTAGAATCAGAAGTTACATAATGAAGTTGAAAATCTGTATTATGATCAAAAGCTTTTTTACGTATAAGATCCCTTTGTTGTTTGTTTGCAGCAGCGCCATCTAAAACAATATCAATATTCTGACTTAGCAGTTGTTGAGATATAAGCCAAATTTGTCCTCTACAACGTTGGTACTTTTCAATTGCCCAAGCACCAACAACTTGCATAGGTTCACTAAGTAATCCTTCTGGTGCATCAGGTACAAAAAGTTTGCTTAGCCACTCGTCTTCAGAAAAACGTATGGCATTATGCACTTTTGCTATTTCTTTAGCATAAGTGGTTTTACCCGCCCCTATTGGCCCACATATTAGATGGATCATTTTAATTCCTAATCGCTAAAGCCCTGTTAATAGGCATATAAGTTGGCTAAAATAAGTGATGATGGAACAAATGCCAATTGTATTTGTTCTTGTATGTTATATTTTTTAGATATTATGTTTAATTATCAATAATTTCTTCTCTTTCTTTTTGATACTCTTTAAATGATTTTGATTCGGTTTTTATACATTCTTCATATTGATGAGGTGGTAGTTTTCTGCATTCATTCTCATCATATTTTGGTTGAATAGACTCATATAGTTCTTTACTACTACAACCGAAAATAGAGGTTAAAAATAAAACTAGGAATAGTGTTTTTATTAAAAATATTAACGGGTTCTTTATATGTACTTAATCCTGTTAAGATAAAATTTAGTGCCTAAAATATTGAATAAACTAACGGTAACCAATGCCTTCGTATAGAAGAGGCGGTTAGTTTTTACTATAAAACCGGTTAATCAACGCATAAATATTATTCAGATGGTTGCCTGTAAGCTGACCACCATTACTAAGGCCAATATATTGGAGCGCTATAGTTGGCTCGATAATAAGTATGGAATTAAAACCATCCATTGACCCACCTGCGGTGAAAGCGTCTTCAAATCTAGCGCCGCGAAACCAACCATAGCCATAATCACCCTGTTTAAAGGTAGAATATACCTGCCTCATTAAATTCAATGTTTCAGTGGAAATAATTGCATCACTTAAGAGTGCTTGAACAAATATATCCATATCATCAATGGAAGATATCTGCCCGTCACTTCCATTCGTATTAATATTTATTCCCCACAGTTTATTGTTGTTTGCATAGTTAAGGGCGTCACTAAATTGAGGTATTGAAAATTCATCTGCGATGTAACTATTTAACATGCCGCTTGTCATAAATAAATTATTGAGCATATAATCCTCAAAACGCTCACCACTATGTCTTTCAATTATTTCGGCCAATAATAAATACCCGCTATTGCTATAATCTGCTTGGCTATCTGGAGTAAATTTGAGTGTACTGTTAGTGATAAAATACTCAACTACATCTTGATTGGTAATATTATCGAATTTACCCTCAAGGTGTAGATCATTGAGAAAATCAGGAATACCTGAACGATGAGTTAATAACTGATGAATTGTAATTGGCCGCCATGAAGGTGAAAGCTCTGGTAGATAGATTAAAATGGAATCTTCCAATGTTATTTTATGTTGTTCATACAATTGCATTATAGCTAGAGCTACAAATGGCTTACTTATAGAAGCTAAGCGAAAGCCAGTTTGGCTTGTGATTGGTATACCCATTAGCTTGTTAGCCATGCCTTTAGTATTTTTGTATATCAGTTCTCCATTTTTTCTAACTAAAAGACTTACACCAGCTTCATCATCTTTGAGATTGGTTTCAAGGTATGCATCTATTGTTTCAGATAACGTTACCTTAACGCCAGTATCAATGTATTGAGACTCATCGGTTGAACCACATGCAGTAAGAAAAATACAGAGAGGAATAAATAGGTAGTACTTTATATTCTTATTGTTCATGATATTTACGCACCAGTGAAATTTTACGCTCAATTATTAAGCGTAAAAAAGTAATGTTAGAAAGATAGTCCTCTTTGTTGAGATGACTTTTTATATTAGACCTTGATAACGCTAAAATATATTCATCTAAATTTCTTGAGCATATTGAATTACCCTACTGTTTTCGGCATTAGTTAGATCATACAAATAATGCACACATTTGTGGTTGGTCTAGCTACATTTTAGAGTTAGATATACTGAAAAATCTCAAAGATTACGCCACAAGTCCCCCCAAAGAGGGAGTGTTTTGGGATAATACTAACCAAATAAATGTGCCTGCATGCCAGCTTTAATTGAAGCAAAAGACATTTAAATACAGGTGCCCGTTGTAGAAATAATAGTTTGATGTCTCATAGTAAAATATTTCTTTGCAAGTAATAGCTGAAGAGCTAAAGGTCATACTACCGGATGCTAAAAATTATTAAAGTCAGCTATTGTGCAATAGGGTGTTGCAATTATGCATATGAAATTATTTTAAATATTGATGACTTAACTAACGCTACATTCAGTTGTAATTGTAATTGCTCTCCCTTAAGCTTATTAACATTGAAGAAATTCGATTTTAGATATCCAAAGAAATCATTTTAAAATTAATAGAAGCTTGAAGAAATAAATCACATGTTGCAGTCTTGCAACGCATAATCAATTAGGTGCAATAGATGGACTGGGATAATCTTAAAATATTTTTAGCCGTTGCTAGGAGAGGCTCTGTTCGCGGCGCGGCAGATGAATTAACAATTAATCAGTCAACGGTTTCTAGGCGAATAACGGCATTTGAAAAAAGTATCGGCACTAAGCTATTTGAAAAATTACCCTCTGGCTATGTTATTACTGAGGCAGGAGAAAGTATACTTGGCAATGTTGAGACAATTGAGGAAAAAGTCTTCTCAATAGATCGTAGCTTATTTAGTCAAAAAGATGTATTAAGTGGTTCCCTTAAGCTTGCGCTTCCTGTGCCATTAGCAACAGACATGTTGATGCCGGACATTTCAGCTTTTGCGAGAAAACACCCTACTATCAGGCTAGACATTAGCGTTTCGGCTAGTCCCACCAACCTTGCTAAACGGGAAACTGACGTTGCCATTAGAATAATAAAAATTGGAGAAACTCCTCCTGAATATTTAGTTGGACGAAAGTTAGTTACTTACGCTGAGGCAGCTTATGTGGCTCGTTCTCGAGTGAATAAAGTTAATTGTTGGATTGGTAATTCTGAAACAGACATTAACCCTGATTGGGTGAGTGAGAGTGTCTTCCCAAATATAGAAGTTGGACATTCTATTGATAATCTAGTTGCCAGATTGCAAGCAGTGAAGTCTGGAATGGGGATGGCAATTTTACCTTGTGGCCTTGCTGATACAGAAAAAGAGCTAATTAGAGTACCTAATGCGATCTTACAACCCGGGCGAGAAATATGGCTATTGACACATGTTGATTTGAAAAATACGCCAAGAGTTAAGTTATTTAAAACATTTATCCATGAAGTATTTACACAACGAAAAGATTTGTTTGAGGGAAAAACTCCAAAGTAGGAAGCTTGCTATAAACTTCTCCACTTTAACTAGAATATTAGACCATTAGGTTTCATTGATGAGATGATTGTTTAAGTAATTGAATCGCAATTGCCTTAATAAAGTTTCTTTTAGCTATATTTTTAGTTTATGCACGGCTAGCCGTGCATTTTTAAAAACTTAGCGAGTAAGCTTGCTTCATCTTCTACATGGTTTGGATCAGGCTTTACACAATCAATAGGGCATACACTTACACAGGTAGGTTTTTCATAATGACCTATACATTCAGTGCATTTATCTTCATCAATTTCATATATGTGCTCCCCTAATGTGATTGCCTCATTAGGGCACTCAGGATCGCACATATCACAATTTATGCAGCTGTCTTCAATAAACAAAGCCATAAGAATTTAAGCCTACTTATCTGCTTGGTTTTGCGCAAAAGGGTGACGAGTTGTGCCGCCCTCTGTTAAATAACGCATGATAATTCCAAAGGCTAAATCTAGCTCTGTATCTAGTTCAATGGCAACTTTATGACCAGAGCCTTTGGCATCAGTGATGGTTTCACCTGTTTTACAATGGATCATGTTTGTTAGGGTAAAGCTGACATTGCCGTTTGGCGTCATTAGTTCTAATGTATCGCCGACAAGGAATTTGTTTTTGACATCAATTTCAACTAACCCTGACTCTTCATTACGGCCTAATACTTCACCAACAAATTGTTGAGTATCGCTTTTGGAATAACCATAATCATAATTTTGCGTATCAGAAGGGCGGTGACGTTTTAAGAAGCCTTCAGTATAACCGCGATGTGCTAAATGCTCTAAATCGGTATTTAACAACGGGTTAAATGCTTTATTTTCAATGGCATCATTCATTGCTTGTCGATAAACCTGTGCAGTACGAGCACAATAATAGAAAGATTTGGTTCTACCCTCAATTTTTAGCGAGTGTACGCCCATTTTAACTAAGCGTTCAACATGCTCAACGGCGCGTAAATCTTTTGAGTTCATAATGTAAGTGCCATGTTCATCTTCGAACGCGGGCATATACTCACCTGGACGGCCTTGCTCTTGTAATAAAATCACATCATCAATGGGTTGTGGCTTATCTTCAGGTAAATAAACTTCAGGCATATAAATTTCGGGTGATTTACTGGTAGGGGCTACAGCAATAATATCGCCTGTTTCTGTTTCTTTAGCTTCATGGGTGTCATATTTCCATCGGCATGAGTTAGTGCAAGTACCTTGGTTTGGATCGCGTTTGTTAATGTAACCAGATAACAAACAACGGCCTGAATAGGCCATGCATAATGCGCCGTGAACAAATACTTCAAGTTCCATCTCAGGGCAATGAAAACGAATATCTTCAATTTCATCAAGTGATAACTCTCGCGATAAAATTACTCGTTCAACGCCTTGCTGATGCCAAAATTTAACCGTAGCCCAGTTAACGGCATTTGCCTGTACAGATAAGTGAATAGCCATATCAGGGTAATTCTCTCGAACCATCATGATCAAACCGGGATCTGACATGATCAAGGCGTCAGGTTTCATGGCGATAACAGGTGAGATATCTTTTAAAAAGGTCTTTAACTTACCGTTATGAGGGGCGATGTTATTAACTAAATAGAACTTCTTTCCTAAAGCGTGAGCTTCATCTATACCTATTTTTATGTTTTCCAAAGAAAATTCATTATTTCTAACCCGGAGAGAATAACGAGGTTGTCCGGCATAAACAGCATCTGCGCCATAAGCAAATGCATAACGCATATTCTTAAGACTACCAGCAGGGGAAAGTAATTCAGGTTTCAGCATAAATTTAACATCTTTAACGAGGGCCCACTGTTCATGAACCAAGAAATATAAGGCGCATATTATAAGAAAAACCATCACGCTGAGCAATCTAAACTCGTGATAAAGGTAAACCAATGAAATGTAACTTGGTGGAAACGATTAAATAGTTGTGGCTGAATTTATCTACAATATTGAAAAATATTAAAAAAAGCTTGGTGTTCATGCAAATTGTGCTATTTTTAAGTTAGTAGAGCGAATGTTGTACAATAACAATAAAGGGGAATTCTATGGCGACTGAAAATGCCTTGTATACGATTTTAATGGAAAAAATAAAACAAGATGCTTTGGTTTTACCAACACTACCAGAAGTTGCGCTGAAAGTTAGACAAGCAGCTGATGATCCAGAAATCAACTTGGGTCAAATGAGTGATATTATTGGACAAGATCCTGCACTCGCTATGGGTATGATAAAAGTATCAAATAGCGCTTTATTGGGCCGAAGTGTTAAAGTTGAAACAGTATCTCAAGCGGTAACTCGTATAGGTTTACGTCAAATAAAGAGTATTTCAACCGCGATGGCACTTGAGCAAGTATTTGTTTCTGAAAATGATGTTGTTGCTATGTATATGAAAAAGTCATGGAATAAAACAATTGATATAGCATCAGTAGCGATTAGTTTGATGAGTTTGTATCTTAAAGATAATAAGCACACCTCGTTAACATTAGACACTATAACCCTAGCCTCTTTAGTACATAATATTGGTGTTTTACCTATTTTGACTGAAGCCGAACAGCATCCCGATATTTTTGCTAACCCTACCTTTTTACAGCAAGCGATTATAAAGTTATCAGGAAAAATTGGCGGCTCTATAACCCGTGCTTGGGGGTTTTCAGATGAATTAACTATGCTTGCTGAGAGTTGGAGTGATTTAACTGTTTTGCCAAAAGAAATTCATTATTTAGACTTTATTCGTGCAGGCGCTATTTATCACAATATATTTAAGAATCAATCAACCCAAGACGCATTATTAAAAAGTTTCGTGAAGAAAGGTATATTACCTGATGTTGACTTTATGGATAGTGATGAGTTTAAAACTTTATGTGCAGACGTTAAATCAATGTTTACTTAAGTTTCAATAACACTAAAGCTAGAACTCGAACTCAAATTTAAAGCAGCCTAACTAGCTGCTTTTTTGTTTATGTTATTTCGCCATTTGTTGAGCGGTATCCAACATTCTGTTAGCAAACCCCCACTCATTATCACACCATACTAGCATTTTAATTAACCGTTTATGGCTGACACGGGTTTGATTACCATCAACAATACAAGAATGTGGATCGTGGTTAAAATCAGCAGAAACTAATGGCTCTTCCGTATAAGCTAATATGCCTTGTAAGCCATGGTTATGTATAGAGGTCGATTGAGCATGCTTGATTACTTGGTTTATTTCATCAATGGTGACGTTTTTATTTACCGTCACACTCAAATCCATCGCAGTCACATTAAGTGTTGGTACACGCACGGCAATTGCTTCAAATCGACTTTTAAATTTAGGGAGGATTCTTTCTATGCCTATGGCCAATTTAGTGTCGACGGGTATGATTGAGTGACTTGCGGCACGAGCACGGCGTAAATCTGGGTGATAAGCATCAATGACTTGCTGATCATGCATTGATGAGTGGATAGTGGTTATTGTGCCACTTTCAATATCAAAGGCATCATCTAATACTTTAATGACAGGCACAATACAATTAGTTGTACATGAGCCATTAGAAACCACACGATGATCATTGTTTAGCTGTTGATGATTTATGCCATAAATAATAGTGGCATCAATATCGTGTGTACAAGGATGTGAAAACAATACTTTTTTAGCACCCTGTTTTATATGCGCTAACCCATCGGCTTTACTGCCAAACTTTCCTGTGCAATCTAGAATTATATCAACTTGGTGTTGTTTCCAGGGTAATTGTTCTATTTGTTCGAAATGGTATAAAGCAATATCATTTTGTGTCGTGTTATCAGCGAAAATAGATAATAGTTCGCCTTCTTGCTCTACCTTAAAAGCAAAACGACCATGGGTAGTATCATATTTTAATAGATGAGCAATGCCGCTAGCAGGTGCTAAGTCATTTATGGCAACGATATTGAATTTGTCTGCTTGGCCGTTTTCATAAAGGGCTCTGAGAATGCTGCGACCAATACGGCCAAAGCCATTAATGGCAATATTTATCATATTTTCATTTCACTTAGATGAAAGCAGCAAGGCATATTGCTTTGCTGCTTATCATTTTAATCTATACCATTTGAAGCAATGAACTGATCATTCATTGCTTCATTTGGTATTACAACTTGTTAACAGTGTTAACTACATTGTCAACGGTAAAACCAAAGTGCTCAAGTAATACATTACCCGGTGCAGATTCACCAAAGGTAGTCATACCAACTACAGCACCATTTAAGCCAACGTATTTTGCCCAAAAATCAACATGAGCAGCTTCAATAGCGACACGTTTGGTGATATTTGCCGGTAATACCGCTGCTTTATAGTCAGTGCTTTGAGCATCAAATACATTGGTAGAAGGCATTGAAACCACACGTACATTTTTGCCTTGTTCTGTCAGTACTTTAGCTGAATCAACCGCTAAACCAACTTCAGAGCCAGTAGCAATTAAAATAACGTCTGGTGTGCCAGCGCAATCTTGTAAAATGTAACCACCTTTAGCAATATCACTCACTTGTGTTTGGCTACGCTTCATTGCAGGAAGACCTTGACGAGAGAAAATTAATGCTGAAGGTGCTTTTTGGCTTTGCACTGCAGCTTTCCAAGCAACGGCCGATTCTGTAGCGTCACAAGGGCGCCATGTAGTTAAATTTGGTGTTGTTCTTAGGTTTGTTAATTGCTCAATAGGCTGATGAGTAGGACCATCTTCACCTTGACCAATAGAGTCATGAGTATAAACAAAAATATTTTGAATCCCCATCAATGCTGACATACGCACGGCATTTCGAGCATATTCCATAAACATCATGAACGTTGCACCATAGTTGATGAAACCACCATGTAGCGAAATACCATTCATAATACCGCTCATGCCAAATTCACGCACGCCGTAGAAAATATAGTTACCAGCGGCGTCAGTTTCAATACCTTTTGAACCAGACCAAAGTGTTAAGTTTGAACCGGCTAAATCGGCAGAGCCACCTAGCATTTCAGGTAATACTTTACCGAAGGCTTCAATGGTATTTTGTGAGGCTTTACGCGAGGCGATGTTTTGGCTACTTTCATGACATTCTTGGATAAATGCATTGGCTTTATCTTCAAAGTCTTGCGGTAATTCACCTTTCATTACTCGACGTTCAAATTCGTTTGCAAGCTCAGGGTAAGCAGCTTGGTAAGCACTGAATTTTTCATTCCAGCTTATTTGGCTAGCAGTGCCTTTTTCTTTTTGATCCCATTGGGCATAAACGTTTTCAGGTACTTCAAATGGAGCATGAGGCCAGTTTAAAAATTCACGCGTCGCTGCAACTTCATCATCACCTAATGGCGCACCATGACAGTTATGTGTGCCAGACTTATTTGGAGAGCCAAAACCAATAATTGTTTTACAACAAATCATACTTGGTTTATCAGTGACTAATTTTGCTGCAGCAATGGCTGCGGCAATAGCGGTAGAGTCATGACCATCAACACTAATAACATGCCAACCGTACGCTTCAAAACGTTGTGGGGTGTTATCAGTAAACCAACCTTCAACATGACCATCAATAGAGATACCATTGTCATCCCAAAAAGTGATTAGCTTGCCTAAACCTAATGTGCCGGCTAATGAACAGGCTTCATGAGAAATACCTTCCATTAAGCAACCATCACCTAAAAAGCAATAGGTGAAATGATCAACAACATCATGATCTTCACGGTTGAATTGAGCAGCTAAAGTTTTTTCAGCAATTGCCATACCTACAGCGTTTGAAATACCTGCGCCAAGTGGGCCTGTTGTTGTTTCAACACCAGGAGTATAGCCATATTCTGGATGACCTGGTGTCTTAGAATGCAATTGACGAAAGTTTTTTAAGTCGTCAATAGACAAGTCATAGCCGGATAAATGCAAAAGAGAATAAATTAGCATTGAACCATGACCATTAGAAAGTATGAATCGATCGCGATCAGCCCAGTTTGGATCGCTTGGGTTATGCTTTAAAAAATCACGCCATAAAACCTCAGCGATATCCGCCATCCCCATAGGGGCACCAGGGTGTCCTGATTTTGCTTTTTGTACTGCATCCATGCTTAAAACACGAATTGCATTAGCGAGTTCTTGACGCGACGACATATTAGCTCCAGATCTATTTTGTAGTGAGAAAATTTTTACAAGTTAATTGCGCGTATTTTCCACTACCACGCTGCTTAGCGCAAATTAAATCGCATTATTTTTTTATTTTTATCTGTTTTTTGTTATATACAGATGAGGATTGCGGGATAAGCTGAATATCATTATTAAAATAGGAAGTTGAAGTATCGAGACTGTTGGCGATAAGTTTGAGGGATCGTAATAAATAGTGCTAGTATCGCTTATACCCATGCCACTTGAACATGCTCGCTTCAGGAGGTCTGAATCATGCATCTTCAAGTGGCATGGGTATAAATAAGTGAAACTTTAACTCTTTGAATTATTATAAATAAAATGAAAAATACACTTCAACGATTTTTGTTAACCATTGCTATTTATCTTTGCGTATGTGCCTGCACTGTATTTTTTATTACCCCTTATTCTTTCATCAGTTTTATTGGTCCGGCCGCAGGCATAACAACCGCATTAGTTATTTTTTGGGGAACTGGAATATTTTTGGCTATTGTCATTGCCACGATACTTTTTTGTTTGTATTTATTTTACTCGCTAAATTTGCCAATAGACTTATCCATGGTCATCATTACTTTATTGGCTATTATGCTACAGAGTTTTTGGGCAAAACAGCTGACACAGAATGAAGTTAAGCAACAGAATTGGCTGAAATCACGGCGACATTTATTAAGGCTTTTATACAAGGCTGGACCGTTAATATCATTGGTTTCAGCGTTCACAGTCACGATTGTTGTTATATTAGAGAGTAAATCGTTAGATGATAATTTATTTTTTACTTTTGTTAGTGGTTGGTCAGGAAGCACCTTGGTTTCAGTATTTTTTACTCCTTTACTATTGCTTACTCAAGGTGGGCAGCAGCTAAATTTACCTAAGCGTACTTTCATCATAATAGCTTCATTTTTAGCTTTTGTTGCGATTGGTTTATTATTTAAAATATCTCAAGATGTTCATCAACATCAACGGCAGGATACCTTTAAACAAGCAAAAAATAATGTACTTCAGGGAATCCAAAAAGAAATAGATACCACTCTTAGTGAATTAAATAGTTTGTCAGCATTTTTCAAGGCAAATAAAGATGTTAACTTGCTTAAATTCAACTTGTTTTCAAAGCAAATATTTAAAACTCAATCAAGTGTGCGAGTGCTTGAATGGGCGCCCATTACGAGCCATAGAAACAGAGTAGTTTTTGAAAAACTAAATAACATTATTCTAGAAAAAAGTGCTGATGGATTAATGAAAAAAGCAACTGATAGAAACCGTTATGCACCCATTCGGTATATTTATCCTTATCTAGGTAATGAACCTATTATAGGCTTAGATGTGCTGACAAATCCAAATAGTGTTATCTCTATGGATAATGTCATTAGTAGTAAGCATGTTATTGCCAGTGCACCCATTAGTTTAATACAAGATAATCATACTGATTTAGGTGTTCTTTTTGTTTCTGCTGTTTTTTCTGGCTCAACAGATAAGCAAAATAATATTGAGCAAGATGGTGCCGATGATTTGCTCGGCTTTGTAATTGCGGTAGCGCAATTTAAAAGTTTTTTTCAGCAGATATCACCATTAAAAGCTGACAAGATTGATTTGTTTATTGAAGATGTAACTTCACCAGTACCATACATATTATTTGGTAGGCAACTTAATGAAAGTCATCGTCATGTTGAAAGTGCTTATTTGCAGGTTAATTCTCGTCAATGGAAAATTAGTCTAGGTGAGCATCAACCATGGCAACTTCAACAAAAAACTTGGCAAGTGTGGGGAATGTTACTTGGAGCAACATTAGGTGGTATGTTATTTCAAGTGTTGATTTTAATGATGGCTGTATACTCTAATGAATTAAGCTTTCAGGTTGTTAGAAAAACCCGAGAGTTGATTCTTGCTCAAGAGCAGTCGGAACACAAAAGTACGGCGAAAACTAACTTTTTATACACTTTAAGTAGTGAACTGCAAACGCCTTTACATGCAATTAAAGACTTTTGTCAGCAATTACCAAATGCCGACGATAAGGACAAGAACCAAATAATTCAAAATATAGAATTAGCACAAGATAATATGCAAAAACTTCTTCATATGGTAGTTGATGTATCTAAAATTGAATTAGGACAATCTGACGTTAAGAGTGAACCATTAGATTTCTATGGCTTTTTAGCACGTATTGACGATATGCTTTCAGCTAAAAAACAAACTAATAAAATTACATTGACTCAAAAAAATAGTATTACCTTTTTAATCGACTCAAATGTACCGCATTTTATTAACAGTGATGAACTTAGAATTCAGCAGCTCTTAATCGCTTTTTGTGAAAGTGTTCATGATTTTTTCAATATTAGGAATATGCGTTTAACAGTGAAGGTTCATAGTCATCATCTAAATAGCGCCACATTATTCTTTATTTTTACTAATCATGATAGTGAGCCTGTTGATAATACTGCACCTTTTAATCATTTCATTAATTCTAATATAGCTTTATTTAGTACTCAAATGGCAATGGCAAAAGAAGTTTGTCAGTTAATGGACGGTGATGCGAAGTTAGCAATATCCGATTCAGGTGAAAGAGTATTAACAGCTTCTATTAAGATTTTAATTACTTCAAATGAGCAGCAACATGCTTATCAATCACATGTCTTTGACGAAACATAAGATAAATAACAAATTAACTTGAATTACCAAAGCAAATAGTTTACTTTTTGAGCAGGTTGCGTATTGTTCTACAGAAAGTTATTTGTTGTACTTTTTTTATAGAAAAATAGAAATGCAATCCAATATTAATTAGGTAAATACAATGCGAAAGTCATCCCCTAGAGGATTAAAGTTGACGACGGTCATTTTTGCAGTACTAATAATGGCCGTTTCAGCAATATTGAGTAATACCTCAGTAGCTGATGACATGGAAGTAAAAACAGCACAAGCAGAATAATAATTTCATAATTGATTTATTGACTGAAAATTCAAGCCACATATTCAAGATAGAGTATGTGGCTTTTTCTTTAGTTGTAATGTCGGATATTCAAGTGGAGCGGGTATAGGCTCAAGAACAGTTAAACAGCAATCATTTGACCTTCTTTTCAGCTTGTTTCTAAGTTAATAATTGATTAGGTTGTAATAAATATTTGAGTAATCTTTGACTCGCATTAGATATGGTGTTTATATTATAGTTAGTTTTGTGGCTATACCTCAAACTCATACTCAGACAAAATATACGGTCTATTATTTTGCATAATGAGGATTTTTATTAAATTATAAGGAATTTTGCCATGCTTCATTCAGTTGATCTACGTGACTATATGATTACTAACCCTATCAAAGTAAAAGATGATGCCAATTTATTCGATACGATGAAAATAATCATCGATAATAAAGTATCAGGGGTTTGTGTGATAAATGAAAATAAAGCCCTAGTGGGAATGCTTTCGGAAATGGATTGTTTAGCCGCCATACTCAAAGCCACTTACAATGAAGTTGGTGTTGGTTTGGTGAATGAATATATGACCAAAGAAAATATAATCGTTGCTAACCCAAGCGACGACATTATCAATGTTGCTCAGGACATGTTACTCAAAAAACATCGTCGTAGACCTGTGGTTGAAAACGGTAAGTTGGTTGGGCAGGTTTCTTGTAGGCAATTACTGACAGCGGTTAGTAAATTTAATAAGTAGATCTGAGTTAACCTATACTAGCAAAAGAGTATAGGTTAAAGAATGACTCTTTTTTGTAAGATGGAAATATGCTTAATCTCATATTTTTCATCTTTAGCCGTTTCATTGTAATAAGGAAACGAAGTCAGCTATTTCCCACCTATTACTCTACAGTTTTTTCAAAATGTTAGATAAAACGATTACTTTCGGTTGTTGCGCAATAGTTAGCATTAATTCATCCAGTGTATTGAGGTGGAGCTTTACTTAACACGATTAATTTATGGCGCCCTTGAGAAGATTCGAACTTCCGACCTAGCGCTTAGGAGGCGCTTGCTCTATCCAGCTGAGCTACAAGGGCATAAAAACCAAGTATTTAGGAGTACTTGGTTATTCTTTGGGTATTATATTGTTTTACATCGATAAAGTTAAGTTTTATTCTTTGAAGATTAATATCGTACCGCTAAATCATTTATTTGAATATTACCTAATAAGCCATTGTCTAAAGTAATGGCTGTAGAGCTTTGTTTTGTTACTTCAGTTACTTTGATTTTAAAAGGACTAACATTATAACTAGCGTAGCTTTTACCGATATTGTTAGTGAAACTGCTACTATGCAATAGTGAAAACTCATCACCGACTTTAACACCGTGATGGCGACCTAAATTGATAACAATTTGATTTCCTTTCACTTGAAGTATTTTACCTTCACTTGGCTCACACATAATATTTTCATCAATGTCATTTACCATGGTATCAAGTAACGCACTTATCATCTTACCGTAATTGCTTTGCCAAAATATTGTTCCATTAACATCAATGTGCTCGCGTTTGTTGAAATTCCATACACTGGTATTCTGGTAGCTATTTTGCCAAACTAATTCACCATTAATACCGTTATATAAATAAAGGGTAAAATCGAAATTTCTAGGATAAGTTCCTTGTTGCCATATTTTCCAACTATTACTTCTTTTCTGTTCAAAAGAGATATCATTAATTTCACTAAAAAGGATAAATTGGCTATCAGTAGTATCAGCGAGTGACATCGCTAGCTGTTTGATTTTTTCTTCATTGAAGCTAGTATTTAAACGAGAAAATTCTGTAGCACTTTTTAATAATAGTTTGTTAGCACTATATGCGCCTTTTGAGCGTAATTTTTTATTGAGCTGCCTAATAACTGCAGAATCTAACTGATAAATATTTCCTATGTTTGCTTGTTCTCTATAGATTAAGTTACTTTTAGTTATCAATATTGATTTTTTTAAGTCTAAAGCTAGGCACCTTTTCTCTTGTGGAAAAATGTCAGCTCGTATCGTTACGCTGATCATATTATTGCTGTGCAGTTCATCAATAAGTTCAATAGAGTTAACACTACCACTTGCGCGTATACTTATTTGATCTTGCGTCAATAAACCATTAACGACTTGTTGAATACTTGACACACTAGCACCGGCGACAAGTAATGCTTTTTTTAACGCGTTTTCCATCGCTTTAGTTCGCGCTATTTCAACGGAATCTTTATCAATACTCGCATAACCTTGTGCTTCATACCACTGTGAGTTACATGTAAAGGTAGTTAAAATAAGGCCGGTGACTAAGGCAAGTGTTCGGATTATATTGCGCATAAACTCTCTCATAAAAGCAAATAAGCTACAGGACGTATTTAATTATAGTTGGGTAATATGCATGAAGTGTGCCTGTTTATTTGTTGATGTTTTTTTTAGTTATTGATTAAATGTACTTGGCTTGAAATGTGCATCATATATTGGCAAGAGATAACCTAAGAAATAAAATTGTCAGTGTCTTAGCTACATTATATGTAGAAAATCCATTGGTTTTACAGGGGAACACCATGAAAAAGTGGCTCATACCATTAATGATACCAACACTTTTATCTTGTAGTAGTTTAGAGAAAGAAGATAATTTCTATAAGTTAATACAAGTTAATAAAAGTGAAATAGATAGCTATAACCTGCCCAAGCATGCCATTAATGACGTAGTGAAAGGTTTAGCATATCAAATGTTAGAAAGTAGCGCTTTTGTTAATGCTAGAACTCCTGTAGCGGTTGCTTCTTTTGTTAATTTGAAAGATCTTGAGTCAACAAATTGGCTAGGAAATCAAATAGCTGAAAACTTTATTCATGAACTGCAACGCCATGGTTTAGTAGTAATTGACTATAAAACTACAGGTCATATTCGTGTAACTAAAGAAGGTGATTATGTTTTTAGTCGTGATTGGAAAGAGCTTCCTGAACGTCAGATTATTGACTACGTTGTGACAGGAACAATGATGGAACAAGAAAATGGTGTGTTGGTAAATGCTCGAATGATCGGTATTCAATCACGGGTAGTTGTTGCTACGGCGCAGTCTTTTATTCCAATATGGGTATTGGGCGAGGAAAAAAGTCATAGTGAAAATGTTAAAATGAAAGACGGTATGATTATTCGCAGCAATGCTATGTTAATAGAAAATCAACGCGCAGTTGTAATTCAAAAATAACCTCGTCAGGTGTATATGTTAGGTCTAAATATGAATAGTACATTAATAAAAATATTGTTTGTTACTGTGAGCTTATTGGTTATTTCTTCTTGCACTAGTGTTTATGATAAGCATGTTCAGTGGCAAGCCGTTAAGCCAGAAGCTTTCCCTATTATTCGTGGAATTGGTTATGCACCAATAAGCCTTCAAAAATCTAACCATGAAACTCAGCGGATGTTAATGGCCATTAAGGCGTCAAAAATTGCCGCTTATGTAGAGTTAGCTGAGCAAGTGTATGGTCAACAAGTTAGCAGTAAAACTACGATGGCAGATATGTTGATTAGCAATCAACAATTAGCAGCTTCAGTACAAGGCTTGATACGTGGTGCTAAAGTAGTGAAAAGCTACCCTGTAGGTGACACTTACACTACAGAATTACAATTAGATTTTAAAGATGTGTTTGAAATATATCAGGCTAGTTTGAATCGCAAAGAAATTAAAAAAGTAGAATACTTTTAATCTTAAGGTTTATCATTGTTCAGCTGTTGCTTATAGTGATGAGCTAAGGATAGACGCACAATATTATGCTTTTAAGCCTATGCTACTTAATCCACCACTCTTTTTACCTTTATTATCATAAGTCACAGACGTTTTGTTATGACTCTCTAATAAACTTGTTTTCATACGTTCGACAGCTAATTGTGACTGTGCAATAATTTGCCCGTTTACTAGATTTTTTTGTTGGCAAAGTGTTAATAAGCTTTCAATGTCAGCCAATTCCTGGGTAAGAAAGCCTGCTGCTTTATCTTGAGCAAACGCTTGGTTAACACCTATTTGTTGATCTAAACTTTGAATAGATATTAGGAGTTGATTCTTCTTAGCACTAATTTGTAGTAAAGCGTTGGGTTGATGCTGCTGTAAAACAAGTTTTTCGTCAGAAATTATTTGCTCTAATTCTTGAAGCTGAGCATGTTGTTGAGCAAGTAATTCTTTGGATTGAGTTGAAGCAGACATGGAAGTACCTATTAGTGATAACAGTATTATACCAATACAAATAAAGATGTGAACATTCTAAATGGGCTAAATATTCCAATAACGTCGTTGCTTTTAATCCCAATAGCTAGCTATTGCTTAATCAAGCGTCTTGTTCTTGAAAATTTATCCTCATTGATATTTGGTCACTAACTTACTAGTATTGGCATTACTGTAAAGTGAAATAATTATTACCTAGTACTTCACTTATATCAAATTAAATCAAATTCAAAATTAGCAATGCTTACGGCAAGTTTTTGTGGATCAACTTTATAATCCCCTGCTGCAATTGCTTTTTTCAATTCAGCTACTTTTTGCTGATCTACTACAGGCGCGTCATTCGCTTTTTTTTGTAGTTCATTTAATTGCTTCGCTTGTGGTGTAAGTGAAACCGAATCATGACCGACCTGTTTTACTTGCGCACTTGTGCTTGCTGATTGAGCAGCCTGCTGTTTAACTTGCGTCTGCTTATTTTGGTGAACTTGAGCTTGGTTGTTCAAGTTATTGATATTTATAGTCATAATAATACCCGTCGGCAAAATTTTATTTTTAAAATTTCTTAATAGCCTTATATCGGCAAATAATCAGATAACTGAAGTAAAAAGTATAAATAAAATTATAAGTGAATAATCACTTGATTGATAGCAGTAACTTTAGCCCTAATCTCTTTGCCAGAACGAGAATTTTTCACTTTTATTTGTTTATTCAAGTTACCTGAACTTAACGCGATACCTTGCGTTTTAATAATAAAGTTTGCTGATTTTGCCGTAATAGTAACAGAGTCACCTTTACAGACTAAACATACATTTCTTGTATTTATAGCTCGTCCTTTAGCAATTCTTTTTTCTGCTTTACTACCAAGTACAGCTGTTATATCTGTTAGTTTTTTGCCTCTAATTTTATTACTAGCTAAAAATTGTACGCTTATGTTGTCTTTCGATAGCATAGCACCTTTTTCAATAGTCATTGTCGCGATGACAACGGCAAAGGTTTTTTCAATTCTAGCTGGTAGGTATATTTGCCATGGCGTTGAATCAGCACAAGATATTTTAACATTTACGTTTCTACTCTTGGTGTTTTCAGGTATATTTGCTATTAGTTTCTGCTGGCAAGGTTTTATTATTATTCTTGGATCGATTTTAGCGATACGGATGGATATTTTCCCTCCTTCTGGTGGCAATAGCTTTTCTTCGAGATACCTTTTAGCAAAAGTCTCAATATAAGCTTTATCCCAAGTGGTAGCATGGCTTGTCGAGAAACACAGTACAATTAATAACAGGGTAATAGAAAAAAGTTTGATTTGATGCATAGTTTTTATAGTTTATCTTTAGGTAAATTCAAATACTCGACTATGCTTAAACATAAGTTAGTAAAGTCGTAGCTATGATAAGTTTTTGACATGATATACTTATTTCCAGTTTTGTTAAGCACTTACTAAAGTCCTTACTTGACTATATATCTATTTATTGTCACTTAATTCGATATCTATTTATTGTCACTTAATTCGGCTTTATGATAAACACAATCAAGAACTGTGCCTTCTTGCTTTTTAATAAAGTTAGCATGAAGAACGCTATATTGGTTTTTTAATGAGGTTTTTATGGCAGGTATATTAGATTCAGTTAACCAGCGAACGCAGCTTGTTGGTCAAAATAGACTAGAATTATTACTTTTTAAATTGGTTGGTAGGCAACGTTTTGGCATTAATGTTTTTAAAGTTAGAGAAGTATTACAATGCCCTCGATTAACGTCACTACCTAAGCAAGATGCTTTTATAAAAGGTATAGCTCATATTCGTGGGCAAACTATTTCTGTCATTGATATGAGTAAAGCGATAGGTGGTCCTGCAATTACTCAAACAGAAGATTCATTTATTATCATTGCTGAATACAACCGTAGTGTACAAGGCTTTCTTGTTGCCGGTGTTGAACGTATTGTCACACTGAGTTGGAAAGATATGATGCCCCCACCAGAAGGCGCTGGTAAATCGAGTTACCTAACTGCGGTTACTGAAATTGATGGTGGTATGGTTTCTATTTTAGATGTTGAAAAAATACTAAATGAAATCAATCCTGTTTCTACTGAGTTAAGTGATGATGTAGCAGATGAAAGTGTTGGTGAAGAGTTAGGTGAGCGAATTGTCATGATAGCTGATGACTCAACAGTTGCACGAAATCAAGTTAAACGTGCATTAGAGCCGTTAGGAATCAAGATGGTTTTGGCAAAAAATGGCCAAGACGCTTTAGATCAATTACTGGCCATTGAGGCAACGTGTGAACACAGCATAACGGAAAAAGTCGCGTTAATGGTTTCAGATATTGAAATGCCAGAAATGGATGGATACACCTTAACTGCTGAAGTTAAAGGTAATGATCGTATGGCAAAAATGCCTATCATTTTGCATACCTCATTAAGTGGTGTTTTTAATAATGCCATGGTAGCAAAAGTTGGTGCCGATGATTTTATTCCTAAATTCCACCCCGATGAATTAGCTACCGCAGTTAAAAAGTGGCTTGCTCATTAGGCATAAATAACTTTAAATGTAACAAATTAGGAAACCGCAATAGTGTCAGCAAGACAACTTGACGATAAAAGCTATCATCAGTTCAGAACGTTTTTAGAGCAACAATGTGGCATTGTACTAGGTGAAAATAAGCAATATTTAGTAAAAAGCCGCTTAGCACCGTTAATGAGTAAGTTTGATGTAACTTCTCTTGGTGAGTTGGTTACTCGCACGTTATCTCCTGTTGAAAGACAACTACGTGCCGCTGTTATTGACGCAATGACCACAAACGAAACTCTTTGGTTTCGTGATGACTATCCTTTTAAATTACTACAAAATAAATTACTGCCTGATTTTGCCGATCGCAAAACACCGGTAAAAATATGGTCAGCGGCAAGTTCCTCAGGGCAAGAACCTTATTCAATCGCTATGTCGGTCCTAGAATATAAACAACGTAACCCCGGTGCTTTTATGCGCGGAGTACAAGTGATTGGTACTGACATCTCTACTACCATGCTAGAACATTGTAAGTATGGTCATTACGACTCACTTGCTTTAGCTCGTGGCTTATCAGAAGAGCGTAAACGTCAATTTTTTGAAAACGGCGATAATGGAATGCTGAAAGTCAAAGATGAAGTAAAAAAAATGGTCAACTTTAGACCACTTAACTTACTTAACAGCTATAGCTTAATGGGACGTTTCGATATTGTTTTTTGTCGTAATGTTCTTATTTATTTCTCTCCAGAGATTAAAGCACAAATAATCAGTCAAATTCATGGCACTTTAAATAGTGGTGGCTATTTGTTTTTAGGCGCATCAGAATCTCTTTCTGGTTTAAACGACAATTTTAATATGCTTAGGTGCAACCCTGGTATTGTTTATCAAAAAAAATAATTTGCACAAAGACTGAATTGCGAATCAGTAGTTTTGACTAGGAGCTACTGAAAACACAACACTTCCTCACGAGATACTTTCTTTACTCGTCACACTACCATCCCTTATCGTTAGTTTTTACTCGTGTTTCTATCTATTGGCATAAATTTTGAATGTCTTAAGGTTAAGTAAAATTAACGGTAAGTTGTTATGGCTATCGGATTCGATAAAGGGTTTGAACTTCACGCACAAGGCATGCAATTGCGTTCACAACGAGCGGAAGTGATTGCGGGTAACATTGCTAATGCAGATACTCCTAATTATAAAGCAAAAGGCATGGACTTTAACAAAGCTATGCAACAAGCAAGCATGCAACAACAAATGGGTATGAGCCGTACCAATTCAAAACATTTTGATATCCGCACTGAATTAAACAATAACGTCGATTTTCGTATGCCAGATCAACCAGATACTGGAGATGGCAATACAGTAGATGTACAAGTGGAACGAAACTTGTATCTAGAAAACTCATTAGAGTATCAAGCCGGCGTACAATTTCTTAGCGGTAAGATAAAAGCGCTGCAAAAAGTGATTAGTGGAGGCAGGTAATTATGAGTCTATTTAATGTATTTAATATAACGGGCAGTGGTATGAGCGCCCAATCAATGCGCTTGAACACAACGGCGAGTAATATTGCTAACGCAGACAGTGTAAGCAGTAGTGTTGATGAAACATACCGAGCTCGTCATCCTGTTTTTGCCGCCGCTATGCAAAAAGCTGCCGCAGGTCAAGAAAGCAGTGTTGGTGTGCAAGTTCTTGGCATTGTTGAAAGCAATAAACCTTTAAATGTTGAATATTCGCCTGAGCATCCAATGGCAGATAAAGATGGCTATATTTATAAGCCTAATGTCAATGTTATAGAAGAGATGACTAATATGATTTCAGCTTCCCGTTCATATCAAACCAATGTGCAGTTAGCAGAGTCGGCAAAAAATATGTTAAATAAAACTCTCACATTGGGCCAAAGATAATGTTGCGGATAATTGAAGAAATGATCAATACCACTAAAACAGTGATTTATGCATCACGTTCGTATCAAACCAATGTGCAGTTAGCAGAGTCGGCTAAGAATATGCTGAATAAAACCTTAACTTTAGGCCAAAGGTAAACGCAATGACTAATAATATTACTACAGCAGAAATGATTAATACTACTTCTACTACTGCAGAAATGAGAGCCGCTGCGCAAGAGCGTATAGAAAAAGAAAACTATAAAATTGGTCAAGATGATAAGGGCATGCTAACGCAGGCTGATTTTTTTGCCTTACTTACAAAGGAGTTAGCGAATCAAGATCCGACAAAACCAGTTGATAATAGTGAAATGATCTCGCAAATGACTGCTTTTTCAACTACTGATGGCGTAGCTAATCTTAATAAATCTTTTGATTCATTTGCTAGCTCAATGACCTCTAGTCAAGCATTACAAGCCTCATCGCTAGTTGGTCGTAGTGTATTGGTTGAAGATAATGTTTTTGGTATGGGTGAAGGTGAAAATGTTAAGGGAAAAGTAATCGCCGATAAAGCAGCAAGTAGCGTTAAAATTTATGTAGAAAATATTGCTGGTGAAGTCATTCAAACTGTTCCTGTTGGTGACGTTAAAAAAGGGGGCTCTGGTTTTACATGGGATGGCCAGACCTCGGAAGGTGAACCTGCTCCAGCTGGAGCCTACCGCTTTAGGATTGTCGGATTAGTGGAAGGTAAAGCGGCAGAGCTTGAAACGATGACTTATCGTAAAGTAGACAGTGTAACGTTGGCTGGGGCTGGTGGTAATATTGTACTTAACCTTAATGGTGGTAGCTCTATGAATTTAACTGATGTGGTTGAAGTTTCAGAAGGTTAACTAACCGATTTAGAAGACCACATTTAGAACAGGAATAAGTGTTATTGTCGAAAACTATATAAGAGAGTTAAATTATTCCATATAACGTTATCGACAGATTAAGCTATTTATAATCGCCGTGCATTTTGCATTTACCGAATTGATAATAACATCAGATTTACTATTTTGGTGTTGAAAGAATTTTTTAAGAGGGTTAAATTATGTCATTTAATATAGCACTGAGTGGCTTAAACGCCGCACAGAAAGACCTTGATGTTACATCAAACAACATCGCTAATGTTAATACTGTCGGCTTTAAAGAATCACGGGCAGAATTTGTTGATGTTTATGCTGCATCACTACTTTCCTCAGGCAAAACGAAAGTAGGTGATGGTGTGTTAACTACAGATGTTGCCCAGCAGTTCTCCCAAGGCAGTATTCAATTTACCAATAATGCCCTTGATCTAGCCATCACGGGTAATGGTTTTTTCGCGACAGTGCCAGAACTTGGTTCACTTGAGCGTTCATATACCCGAGCGGGGCAATTTAAATTAAATTCTGATAATTTTGTCGTTAATTCACAAGGCGGCCACTTATTAGGTTTTCCGGTAAACCCAGACGGCTCTTCGGCATCAGTTAGTTTAAGTACCGCCGAGCCCATTCGTATACCTACCGCATCGGGTGCGCCTACTAAAACCAGTGAAGTTGATGTTCGTATGAACTTACCTGCGGGCGACTCTTATATTTCTAATGCACCGGGTAATTTTGATCCCGATGATCCATTAACTTTTAATAACTCGACTTCAGTAACTATTTTTGATTCATTAGGTGATAGTCATGTTATGACTTATTACTTTGTCAAAGATAACCCATCAACAGCGCCTAATCAATGGATGATGTTTGCCGCAGTTGATGGTAAAGTTATTGATTTAGCGGATGATCCGGCTGTTCAGGCCACTGCTGATGCTTTAGTGGTTACAGAAACCGCAGCAGCTGCAGCAGCTCAAACTGCCTATGACCTGATAGCTTCGCCAACGGCAGCTGATTTAGTTACACTTAATGCTGCAAAAACAGCGCTTGAAAATGCCATTTCAGCAACCACTCCAGAAGGCGGTGCAGTTTCAGGTCCATTATCTGCGAGTGGTGGGATAAAGGGTGCTAGATTAAGTTATAACTCTTCAGGTGACTTTATCAGCCAATCGCCTTCATTGGCTAATGGTGGTATTAGAACCGTAGCATTTACTGATCATCTACCCAATGGCGCAGATGCTACGCAAACCGTGCAAATTGATTTTAATTTAGATCCTCTTGCACCAAACCCCAATGAACCAACCCAGTTTGCTTCTAATTTTGAAGTAACAGCGCTTAACCAAGACGGTTTAGCGGTAGGTCGATTAACGGGTATTGATATTGGTGCTGATGGCTTAGTTAGAGCAACCTATTCAAATGGTACTTCTCAACCTTTAGCACGTATTGCCTTGGTTAACTTTGCCAATGAACAAGGGTTATCACAAGTGGGTGGCACTAATTGGAAAGAAAGTATTGTCTCTGGTGAACCACTGGCTGGAGAAGGTGGCTCAGGTACTTTTGGTACTATTAATTCATCAGCATTAGAGCAATCAAATGTTAATTTGACTACAGAGTTAATTGACTTAATTTCAGCACAACGAAACTTCCAAGCGAATTCACGTGCGTTAGAAGTAGACAACCAATTGAATCAGACTATTTTACAAATTAGATAGATAAATTCTGTTCTATTTTTAGTATAAATAAAGCTGCGAGTTTCGAGTGGTACTTACCACTCAGCTAGCAGCTTTTGTTTGTCTCATCACTCATATCCCGTATTCACTGCTCGTAACTAGTAATACCAAATGAAATAATGAATGATCTATTCATTTCTTCAATTGGTATAATTCAAATATCACAACTTCATTTTTTGGCGCGTTCTTTGCATTTAACAACATTATAGAATTAATTAATGTTGGAATTCATTATGGATAAGTTGCTTTATATCGCTATGAGTGGCGCCAAACAAAACATGCAAGCACTATCAATTAATGCCAATAATTTAGCAAATGCTAAAACTACTGGCTTTAAAGCTGATTTAGCGCAAGCGAGAAGTATGCAGGCATTTGGTGAAGGACAAGCAACTCGTGTGTTTTCCATGACCGAACGTGCTAGCCAAAATTTTGACTCCGGCGCATTACTCACCACAGGTCGGTCACTTGATATTGCCATTGAAGGTGAAGGGTGGTTTTCCGTGCAAGATGGCAATGGTGAAGTAGCTTATACACGAAATGGCCACTTACGTTTGACTGCTGACGGCGCCTTAGAAACCAGCAAAGGTGAATTAGTTATTGGTGATGGTGGTCCTATTTATTTACCTTTACCAGTGAATAACATTCAAGTAACCCGTGATGGCATCATCATGGTTCAACCTGAAGGAGCACCCATTACCGAGCAAGAAGAGGTGGCGCGTCTTGAATTAGTTAACCCTGATGTTCGTTTGCTAGTTAAAGGACAAGATGGTTTATTTCGCCGTAAAGATGGCGAACTTGAACAAGCGGATACCCGAGTTAAAGTGCTAGAGGGCACGCTAGAATCAAGTAATAGCAGCCCATTAAGTGATATGACAGAAATGATTGCCTTGCAGCGTCAGTTTGAAATGCAATTAAAAATGATGAAGACAGCAGAAGAAATTGACACCAGCGCAGCTTCATTATTGCGTGCTTTCTAAAGAAAATAATTGAGGTGATGTATGAACGCAGCATTATGGATAAGTAAAACCGGTTTAGATGCGCAAACTAAAGATATTGCGGTTATTTCTAACAACTTAGCTAACGCTAGCACTATAGGCTTTAAGAAAAGTCGTGCTGTTTTTGAAGACCTACTTTATCAAAACGTTAATCAACCGGGTGGACGTACTGCTGATAACAGTGAAGCGCCATCAGGCTTAATGCTTGGTGCCGGTACTAAAGTAGTGGCGACTCAAAAAATTCATACCCAAGGGGATATGTTAACGACAGATAATGCCCTAGATTTGATGATTCAAGGTGAAGGTTTTTTTGAGATACTTATGCCTGATGGAACCTCTGCTTATAGTCGTAATGGTCAGTTTACCATGAATGATGAGGGCAATATGGTTACCCCAGGAGCGGGTTATTTAATACAGCCGCAAGTGACTATCCCCGAAGATGCGTTAAGTATTGTAGTCTCGCAAGACGGTGAAGTATCAGTAACCTTACAAGGGCAAGCTGAGCCTGCAGTTGTTGGTCAGATCAACACGGTTAATTTTGTTAACCCAACGGGCCTTCAGCCTATAGGGCAAAACTTATACACAGAAACTGCGGTCAGTGGTGCACCACAAGAAGGTGTTCCTGGTTTAGAGGGGTATGGCATGATCGTGCAAGGATCACTCGAGACCTCTAATGTAAATACTACCGAAGAGTTAGTTAATTTAATTGAATCACAACGAGTTTATGAAATGAACTCTAAAGTAATTTCTGCGGTAGATGAAATGCTGAGTTATATCAATCAGCAGCTGTAGTTTGAATAGTGTGGAGTTAACGATGAAAAATAAATTATTATGTATCTTGGCGCTAATGCTTATTAGCCAATTAAGTGCTTGTAGTAATACTGTAGAACTAAGTAAAGTTTTGCCTAACGACCCTGACTTTGCCCCTATATTACCTGAAGCGGAAGAGGAAGCTATTATTCCAACCGGCTCTCTGTTTAGAGAAAACTATGTCAATAATATTTACTCTGATTCTAAGGCTCATCGTGTAGGCGATATTATTTCGGTTATTTTAAGTGAAAGCACGCAAGCGAAGAAAAATGCCAAAACAGAATTGAAAAAAGAGAATAACATGGTGCTTGATCCTATCATTGGATTGGGAGGAACGCCGGTGACTATTAATGGTAATACGGCTCAATTTGGTCTTAATCAAAGTACTAAGTTCAAAGGAGATTCAAAAGCAGATCAAGGCAATAGCTTAAGTGGTGATATTTCAGTTCATGTATTGAGAGTTTTACCAAATGGTAATTTAATGATCCGCGGTGAAAAATGGATAACGTTGAATAATGGTGATGAATATATTCGTTTAACGGGTGTTATTCGAGCTAAAGACATTAATTCGAATAATACTATTATGTCAACAAAAATTGCTAACGCGCGTATCCAGTATGCAGGTACAGGTAGTTTTGCTGATATGAATGAGCAAGGTTGGTTAACTAAGTTTTTCAATAGTAGTTGGTGGCCTATTTAGGGCTATTTTAAAGGTAATAATATGAAAGCATTAATAAAAACAGTAATTATCCTTATGGGCTTAGCTTTAGCTTTTACCAGTAATGCACAACGTATTAAAGATGCTGTTGATGTTGCTGGTGTACGTACCAACCAACTCATTGGTTATGGCTTGGTAGTTGGTTTACCAGGCACGGGAGAACAAAGCCCATTTACCGAACAAAGTTTTAAAACCATGCTAAGTAATTTTGGTATTACCATGCCAGCAAACTTAAAACCAAAAATTAAAAATGTGGCTGCTGTTGCCGTTCATGCTGAACTAGTTGCCTTTAAAAAAGTAGGGCAGACCATTGATATTACTGTTTCTAGTATGGGTAGCGCGCAAAGCTTACGTGGCGGTACGTTACTGCAGACTATGTTAGTTGGTCTTGATGGTAAAACCTATGCGGTGGCTCAAGGGAGTTTAGTGGTCAGCGGTTTGGGTGCAGAAGGTCTTGATGGTTCGAAAGTTATTGTTAATACGCCAACTGTTGGTCGTATCTCTAATGGTGCCACAGTTGAACGTGAGGTTAAATCACCGTTTGGATTAGGTGATTATATTACCTTTAATTTACACAGAATTGATTTTACCACGGCGAAAAACTTAGCTGATACCATTAACGAACTGATTCCCGGCGTTGCTAGAGCAATAGATGCTGCTTCCGTGCAGGTGACTGCTCCACGTGATATCAATGATCGCGTTAGCTTTCTTTCTGTTTTAGAAAATTTAGAATTTGAACCAGCCTCAGGCTCAGCGAAAATAATAGTAAACTCACGTACCGGCACAATAGTGATTGGCTCTGAGGTACGCTTGTTAGCTGCTGCAATTACACATGGCGGCATTACGGTAACGATAAATGAAGTACAAGAAGTGACACAGCCTAATGCATTTGCAGAAGGGGAGACTATTGCTACTAATCAATCAGCGGTTAATGTAACCCAAAGTGATGCGCGAATGTTCGTGTTTCAACCAGGGGTAACGTTAGAGACATTAGTGAGAGCTATTAATGAGGTTGGTGCTGGGCCCGGCGATGTTATGGCTATTTTAGAAGCGTTAGATCAAGCAGGCGCTATTCGTGGCGAACTTATAATTATTTAAGACTATTTAACACATTGTTATTCTGGCTGGACCTAAGTCGTAACATAGGCAGCCGGAATCACCGTAGAGTGACATCATGGCTGATAACTTAATTAACACCTCAAATTTTGACCAATCACGTAACTTTTTAGAGTTAAACGGTTTGAATGCTATCCGCGAACAATCGAGAGGATCAGATAGCGAAAGTAAAAAAGAAGCTTTACAAGAAGCGGCTCAGCAGTTTGAAGCAATCTTTATGAAAATGTTGCTTAAAAGTATGCGTAAAGCACAAGATGTTTTAGAGTCAGACAGTCCATTTAATTCTCAGTCAACCAAGTTTTATCGTGACATGCACGATCAACAAATGGCGGTAGAATTATCGTCAAACGGTACTTTAGGTTTATCAGATCTTATTGTTAGGCAATTAGGTGGAGGTGATAATACTTTTACCCCAAGCAGTGTATTGCGTACTGACGGTAATCTTGAGCAAATTAAGAAAGCGGCGAAGCAGGCAAAATTACAAATAGAAAGTAATAATGAAACAGATGCGAATCCGTTTAGTCTTTTACCTACCTCTACTAATACCACAAACCTTCAACGTAATGACAATACTAATAATGCAAACGTCACAAAAATACCCTTTGCAACTAGTGATATTAATCAACCTGAAAAAAGCGTCAATTTGTCATCACCAAGCTTCAACGAGCCCAAAGATTTTGTTAGTGCGCTTATTGAACCTGCAAAATCAGTACAAGAAAAAATAGGTGTGCCATTTCAAGTTATTATTGCCCAAGCTGCGCTAGAAACAGGTTGGGGACAAAAAATAATCAAAGATCAAAATGGCAGTAGTTCAAATAACTTATTTAATATTAAAGCTGATAACCGTTGGGCTGGCGAGAGTATTAAAAAAGAATCTTTAGAATTTGAACAAGGCGCTATGGTGAAAAAATCTTCACCCTTTAGAGCGTATGAATCATTGACCGAAAGCGTTAATGATTATGTCAGTTTCCTTACTGAAAATGATAGATATCAAGATGCATTACAAAACCCAAGTAATGTGGAACACTTTGTGCATGGTTTACAGAAAGCAGGCTATGCGACAGATCCTCAATACGCCAACAAAATAATGGCAACTCTGCGTACAGTCTCTCAGTTAATTATAAAATAATGTGGTTATTACAACCCGTCGTTCTTATGGTGTTTTTACTTACAGGTTAGTAACTACTTAGGTTTAGCCTAGTAAAAAAAACAATCATTGAGGGTTTAGTGCATATGTCACTAAATTTCGTTTTAAAGATAACGGAATGACACTACCTTTTTAGGTCAGTAATAACCAATACTAGAGGCAAATATTATGACAGTTAGTTTATACCAAACCGGCGTGAGTGGCTTATTAGCTGCGCAGCAACAGTTGGCAACTACCGGTCATAATATTTCTAATGTAAATACTGAAGGTTATACCCGCCAGCGCGCAGAGCAAGACGCTACTATTGGCCAGGTTAATGGTTCAAATTACATTGGCTCAGGCACCTATGTTCAAGACATCACTCGAATCTATGATAAATTTTCTTATAAAGAGCAGCTAATAAACCAAAGTAATTTGGGCAGTGCTGATTCTTTACATGCTCGTTTAACTCAACTTGATCAAGTCATGAGCACTTCGGGTACGGCAGTGGCAGGTTCAATAGAACAATTTTATCAAGCCTTAAATGGTGTAGCGGATAATCCCAACGACTCAGGTTTACGTAGCATAGTATTAAATCAAGCGAAGACCTTAAGCAGTGACTTTAACGAGCTAACTAATAATTTTGATCTAATGGCCAAGTCAGTTAATGGCGAGATAGAGCAAGTTGCCAGTAAAATTTCTAAGATTTCTTTAGAGCTAGCAAAAATTAATGAAAGTATTTTGCATACCCAAGGCTTAAATCAAGCAGGAAAACCTAATGATTTGCTTGATAAGCGCGATCAATTAGTGAGTGAGTTAAGTGAATATACTCGAGTCAATACTATTGAAGATAAAAATGGTGTTATGACGGTAATGGTAGGCCAGGGTACAACACTAGTTGCAGGTATTACACCATTAACAATTTCAGTAAGTGCTGGTGATCCTGACGCTTTACAAACTGAGTTACGCTTAGTTGGTCCTAATAGTTCAGTAGCCGTAGATGGGTCTAAGCTCGGTGGTTCATTGGCCGCGAGTTTCGAGTTCAGAGATGAGCATCTATCACAAAGTCGTAGCGAAATTGAACGCTTAGCGATGGCGATATCGTCAACATTAAATGACAGTCAAGCGAGTGGCTTAGATCTAAATGCAAAGCAAGGTGCCAAAATTTTCACTGATATTAATACCACGCAATTACAGCAAGGGCGAGTATTGGCGCATTCAGCTAATAGCCCTAATACACAGGCACAAGTTAATATTACTGATGTATCAAAGCTAACTACCGATAAATTTGAAGTAAGATTTGATGGTACGGATTATCAAATGAATAATCTTACCAACCCGTCTGCGGCGCCAATTACCTTAGTTGCATTAGGTGGTGGAGTTTTTGATTCAACTTTAGGATTTGAGTTTATTGAAACAGGTGTTGCACCAGCTTTAGGTGATACGTTTACCATTATACCAACCAAAAACAGTGCGGCTTTAATGCAAGCGACACTAACTGATGGCAACGCCATTGCTGCCAGTTCCGCGGTTGAAATTACACCATCAACACATAATGTTAGTGATGGTGAAATAACCATTACTAGTGTCAGTGATCCAGAAGCGAGCAGAACCTACACTAATGTTACTAACAGTGGCTTAACGGTAGACGTTTATGAGAGTGCAGCGAATACTTTTACCTATCGAGTATACAATTCAGCAACACCACCACCAGCAGCAACTATCGCAACAGGAACATACGCATCAGGGGCTAGTACTCTTGTTGATTTGCCGCCATCACCTTCAGTACCCGCGTTTCAGATAAAGCTTAGTGGCGATTTAGTTGGCTCCGGCACTAATGCAAGAGAAACATTTACTATTGGTGATGCCTTTGGTGTGGGTAATGGCAATAATGCTGTTGCTATGGCTAAAACCCAAGAGCAAGGCATAACTAACGGCAAAAGAGAAACTTTTAGTCAAAGCTTAGGTATAAGTACCTCACAAGCAGGTTCAAAAGCAAGTAATGCCGAGTTAGTTGCTGACACCGCTCAAGCATTATTTACGCAAGCTTTTAACCGTAATCAAGAAACCGCTGGTGTAAACCTTGATGAAGAAGCGGCAAATTTATTGAAATTTCAACAAGCTTATCAAGCGGCATCACAAATTATTTCTACCGCCAATACCATTTTTGACACCATATTAGCGGCCGTTAGGTAAGGAGTAAGTCATGCGAGTATCAACAGCTCAATTTTATCAGCAAAGTGCATTACAAATGAGTAGTAAAAGCTCTGATGTTAATGAACAAATGGCTTATTTAAGCAGCGGTAAGCGAGTACTTACGGCAAAAGATGATGCTGTTCAATATGGCACTTTAGTTGGCTATAAAGAAAGTTTAGCGAATATTGATAAATACCAACGTAATATTACTCAAGCTGAAAGCCATAATAACTTACAAGAGATTGTCTTTGCTGATGCTGAACTGCTGTTAGATAAAATTAATCAAGACATGCTATTAGCGAACAATGGCCGAATGTCTACTGAAGACTTACAATCTCTAGCAACTCAGACAAGAAATAACTTTAACCAGCTACTTGATCTTGCTAATAGTCAAAATGCCAACGGAGATTACATTTTTTCTGGTTACCAAACTGAGAAAAAGCCTTTTAGTCAACAAGTTGACGGTTCTGTTAACTATAGTGGCGATACGGGTGTTAATGAACTACAAGTTGCAAAAAATATAAATATTGCCACTAATCAAACCGGTGATGCTGCTTTTTTAAAGGTAGCCAATGCCATCGGTGATTTTAGTGTTAGTTATCCAGCTCCCCCTGCGTCCAATACCTCGAGTGTTGCCGTTGAGAGTGCCAATATTACCGATAGAAATGCCTACAACATAAGTGCAGGGCCTTATACATTTGCTACAGATCCAATAACTAACAATTTAACGGTTACCGATAGCACTCCCACTGTTGTTTTCCCCGTATTGCCAGCACTGCCTGCCCCTTTTGTTGCTGGGCAAACCATTTCCTTTGACGGCATTGACGTTACTCTAAACGGCAATCCATTGCCGGGTGACAGCTTTACTATCAGTGAGCAAGAAGAAGTAAGCATCTTTGAAACCATTAATGATGCTATTGCTTGGATGGAGAGAGGCTCTGTTTCAACAGATCAAGAACAATATCAGGTAGATTACAACGCCATACTCAACCAACTTAATTCGGCTATGACCCATATCACGTCAAGGCGTGTAGATTCAGGTATTCGTTTGCAAGTACTTGAAAGCCAGAAGAATAGGCATCTAGATTCAGAGTTGAATATTACTACTGGTAAGTCAAATATCGAAGACTTGGATTTTGCTAAAGCGATTTCTGAATTTGAACAATCAAAATTAGCGCTACAAGCATCACAACAAGCGTTTAGCAAAGTGCAGGGCTTAAGTTTATTTAATTATATATAAAGTTTTAAATCGTCATTTGTCTAGTGGCACAGTTTATGCTTGATTAATCAGTGAATAGTAATAAAAGACAACAAACAGCGAATATTAAGTAACAGAGTAGTTATTTATAAATAACAGTAAAAGTACAGAGGCTTGCTGAACAAGCTTCTAATAAATAAAATTAATACATTAGGAGTTTTATCATGGCTTTATCAGTAGTAACAAACACCTCGTCATTAAATGCGCAACGTAATTTAACAAAGTCAGGTCAAGGCCTTGCAACGTCAATGCAGCGCTTATCATCAGGCATGCGTATTAATAGCGCCAAAGATGATGCGGCTGGTTTACAAATATCAAACCGCTTAACCTCTCAAATAAATGGCTTAGCAGTAGCACAACGAAATGCTAACGATGGTATTTCAATGGCACAAACGGCTGAAGGCGCGATGCAAGCCTCTACCGATATTCTACAACGTATGCGTGAACTATCATTGCAATCAGCGAATGGCTCAAATTCATCGACGGATCGCGCTGCAATGCAAAAAGAAGTCACGGCATTGCAAGCAGAGTTAACACGAATTTCTGATACCTCTTCATTTGGTGGTCAAAAACTATTAGATGGCAGCTTTGGCACAAAAAACTTCCAGGTTGGTGCTAATGCCAATGAAACTATTTCTGTCACTATGCAGAGTACCGCTGCTGCCGATATTGGTGGTTATAAAACTATGCTAGAAGGTGCTGCCAACACTGGTTTTGGTGGTGCTTTAGTGGCAAGTGGTTTGCCTGCTTCAGGTATCGTGGGTGGTGATGTTACCTTTACCACCAATAGTGTTGCAACAGCTGTTAACATTGTTACTGGCTCTTCAGCAGAAACAGCAGCAGCAGCGATAAATGCAACAACCGGTGACCATGGCATTACTGCAAAGGCTCAAACCTCAGCATTGTTAGGTGTACCTAATGCCGGTGGTAATGTAAGTTTTACTTTGAATGGACAGGCTATAACTGCGACTACAGCGACAACTACTGATCAAGCAGCCCTTGCACAAGCTATTAATGATCACACCACTACAACGGGTGTTACTGCAACGCATAATGCTGATGGTACTATTTTGTTAGCAAATGAAACCGGCGCTGATATCACTATTGAGGATTATGCAATCAGTGGTGCTGGTGTAAGTACAACTTTAGAAGCCTATGATAGTAATGGTGCCCTAAATGGTACATCTGTTACATTAACTGAAACGGGTACTGTAGATGATGCAAGAGTTACAGGTACAATTAGCCTAACGTCGTCTAAAGCATTTACGGCCGCTGGTGCTGGCACCACATTACAAGCAGGTACAACAACATCGATATTAAATAATGTAGACTCTGTTAATTTAAGTACTGCTGCTGGTGCACAAGAAGCGATTGCTATAATCGATGGTGCTTTGGCACAAATTGATGACTCTCGGGCGGGTTTAGGTGCGGTACAAAACCGCTTTGGTCATACCATCTCTAACTTGGCCAACATCCAAGAGAACGTATCAGCGTCACGTAGTCGTATTCAAGATACCGATTTCGCCGTAGAAACGGCAGTGATGACTAAAAACCAAATATTGCAACAAGCAGGTACGTCAATCTTAGCGCAAGCGAACCAAATACCACAAGCGGCTATTAGCTTAATTGGTGGTTAGTTTTAGTAATTTTGCTCTAGTTACGAGTGAATAGCGAAGGTTTACAATTGAAGAAAAAAATAAAGGCTGAATAAGAAATTATTCAGCCTTTTCTTTGAGCGCTCCTTACCTGTTGTTATCGTAAGCTACTTTCCTTACTAGGTTTTTAGTAATCTAATATGTAAAGTAACTTGTGTTCAAATCTCTGAGCTTATCGTCTAAGAGGTTGATGTAATAGGTTTTATTGTGATTGCGGTGAGAGAGGTTTTGTTTTACTTGATATTTTATAAACATTTTGTAAAAAAGATTAAAGTTAATTTTCCTGCTGCCGTTAAGGTGTGTAGAACGGGAACTTGATGAACTGCTAATAGTTCCAAAATCTACTAATTAATTAACGCATTACATTTATGTAAGCAGGAGTTTTAACATGGCTATATCAGTAGTAACAAATACCTCATCATTAAATGCACAACGTAACTTGACTAAGTCAGGTGCTGGTCTACAACAATCAATGCAACGTTTATCATCAGGTATGCGTATTAACAGTGCTAAAGATGATGCTGCCGGCTTACAAATTTCAAATCGCTTAACCTCACAAATTAATGGTTTAGGTGTAGCACAACGAAATGCTAACGACGGTATTTCAATCGCCCAAACTGCTGAAGGTTCAATGCAAGCCTCAACTGATATCTTACAGCGTATGCGTGAATTAGCCTTACAATCGGCTAACGGTTCAAACTCATCAACAGACCGTAATGCAATGCAAAAAGAAGTGGCAGCCTTAACAGATGAGCTAACAAGAATTTCTGAAACAACCTCATTTGGTGGTCAACAATTACTTGATGGTAGCTTTGGCACTAAAAACTTCCAAGTTGGTGCAAATGCCAACGAAGGTATTTCTTTTACTTTAAGTAGTACCGCTTCTGCAGATATTGGTGGTTATAAAACTATGTTAGAAGGTAATGCCAACACTGGTTTTGGTGGTGCTTTAGTGGCAAGTGGTTTGCCTGCTTCAGGTATCGTGGGTGGTGATGTTACCTTTACCACCAATAGTGTGGCAACAACGGTCAATATTTCTACTGGCTCTTCAGCAGAAACCGCAGCTGCCGCGATAAACGCAACTACCGGTGATCATGGTATTACTGCAACAGCACAAACATCAGCATTGTTAGGTGTGCCTAATGCCGGTGGCGATGTAGGTTTTACTTTGAATGGACAGGCTATAACTGCGACTACATCGACAACTACTGATCAAGCAGCCCTTGCACAAGCTATTAATGATCACACCACTACAACAGGTGTTACTGCAACGCATAATGCTGATGGTACTATTTTGTTAGCAAATGAAACCGGCGCTGATATCACTATTGAGGATTATGCAATCAGTGGTGCTGGTGTAAGTACAACTTTAGAAGCCTATGATA
>Ga0209395_1001160_pt1 | contig 37543 bp, 31 predicted proteins | sample GOMGulsemesocosm_3_FD_184635 | JGI IMG/M metagenome (GOLD analysis project Ga0209395, IMG submission 184635) | Methane-oxidizing microbial communities from mesocosms in the Gulf of Mexico - GOM9D Gulf of Mexico (SPAdes) (version 2) | ecosystem: Environmental > Aquatic > Marine > Cold seeps...
AATAAGAAAATACCGCCTCAGTAACTTGCTGATAGTCAGCTAAACCTTTCGGTGTCAGGGTAATAGTTACTGAAAAACGTTCAAAATCATCAGGGCCATAAGCACCAGTACTTAAAGACTCAATTAATCCTTGGTTTTTTAAATGGCTATATAAGCTGCCTTTACCTTCTTGGCCTAGTAATGATGAGATAATACCTAGAGGTTTTTCTTCAAAATACTGAGTTGCCTTAGTTACAGGAAACGCCAAAGTTAGCTGTCGGGTATCTTTCATTGGTTCAATATTAATTTGTACGCCTAATTGCTCAGGTAAGTACGGTTTCATCGTTACCGGAGTAGATTTTGAACCATTATTTGGGATGGCAGAGAATTTTTCACGGGCCCATTTTTCTAATGTGTCAAGATCTTCACGGCCAACTAGTGAAAGTGACATACGGCTCGCGGTGTAATTCGCTTTATAAAGTGCCTTTAAGTCATCAATAAGTAAATCATTATCACGATCGGCTAAGGTATCTAAATTACCGACCGAAAACTGGCTTGATGGATGAGCTTGGTTTCTCGTATCTTTTAATACTTCTCTGATACGGCGGGCATCATCTTTAATTTTCATACTGTATTCTGAGTGAACAGCATTTTTTTCACGATCAACGTATTGCTTATCTAAACTAGGCGAGATAAAAAACTGTGCGAAACGGTCAGTAGCCTCTTCTAAAGAGTCCTGATTTACTTGGAAAAAATAATTGGTATGCTCTTGACCTGTTCCAGCGTTTGACCAACCACCATTCGCTTTTAAATATTCATTGTATTCACCCACTTTAGGGTATTTATCAGTACCTAAAAATAACATATGCTCTAAGAAATGAGCTAGGCCTTCACGATCTTTAGGATCGGCCATATGGCCAATATGTACATCCATTGAAGCAGCAGATTTATCAGCACTGCTATCCGAAACGAGTATTACTTTTAAGCCATTATCGAGTTCAACATAACGGTATTGACGTTGATCATTTTGACTTTTAACTACCGTTTGTTGATTAGCCAATGTTGGTTGAGTGTTAGTAGTCGACTCAGTAGTGTTACAACCACTAAGCGTACTAACACCTAATGCAGCGGCAACTAAAGTTGCGATTAAAGTAATATTATTCTTTCTCATGGTTATCCTTGATGTACAGGGGGTAAGCTTATTATTATGTAAAGGTAATATACACATTAATATTGGCTTAGTGAACGTATAAAACTCACAAGATGTAACATAATATTTACTCAATAATTACCTAGCCGTAAAGACATCCAAATTGATTAATATCATGGTTATATTCACTATGATTGGCGCATGTTTACTTAGGTCATACCGCTAACATGACACCATAATTATGAAGCTTAGTTGCAACACTTAGGCAAATTAATTAAAGGTTAACGAACTAAACCCTGTTTCCACGCAAGAACGGCGGCTTGCGTTCGATCATTAATATCTAACTTACTCAAAATATTACTCGTATGAAAACGAACTGTTTTTATTCCTACAGATAACTCTCCTGCGATATCATTATTACTCATACCGCGCGCTAGCATTTTTAAAACAGTTAATTCTTTATCTGTTAGTTCATTTAAGGCCAATCGTATATCATTTTTAGGTTTTATATCTGGTGATAAATAACGCTTACCAATATGCGCATCAAGTATTATGGTTGCCAATTTATCAGGCAAAATTGACTTACTTATAAAGCAAAAAGCGCCTGCCGAAACGGCTTGTATTAAGGTTTCATAACGATGTGCTGAACTAAGTACTAAAACTCTGCTGCCAATGGCAGCTAAATCACTGATGTGTGGCAAGCTACTTTGCTCTGCTAGCTGTAAATCTAATAAGACAATATCAATGGCCGTATTACTTAACGCTAGGTTCTCCATACAAGTTAGCATTGTTTCAACCGTATCAGCTTGGGCGATAACTTCCATATCGTCACAGGCGTTTAAATAACTGACAATGCCCTCTCGTACTATCGGGTGATCTTCTATTACAACAATATTAATGTTCATTTGATTGTGTTAACTCATCATTTTTTAAGTAATTCAAGTCAAACATCGGCAGTTGAACGCGTAACTTAGTTCCAATGTGGTCAGATTCTTCATTAATATTACAGTTAGTTATTTGTAATACACCACTAAACGAATCGATACTATTGGCAAGTAAACTCAAGCCCTGCCCTAAAGCAGGAGTTGGACCGCAACCGATACCATTATCTTGTATCGAAACATCGAGGAGCTTTTCATCGTGACTAATATTAATATTCACTTGAGTCGCCTTGGCATGTTTCACAATATTTTGTAGTGCTTCAGCGATAATTCGCCACAATAGAGCGGTCAGTTTACCTGCTGGTTGCCAATTTTGGGGCTCACAATAGTGAATAGCAATTGCATGCTTCGTTTGCCAATCAGTGAAAAATTCATGCAATGAAGACCATGATTTGGTCTCTGTTAATCTAAGTGCGTCTATTGTGTCTTGTAATTCAGTGAAAGCTTGTTGGCATTGTTGAGAGATATCATCTAACAATTCCTGCGCCTGTACTGGCTCTTTCAACATTATTTTTTCACATAATGCTACTTTTAAACTTGTCGCAAAAAGTCTTTGCTTAACAGTATCGTGCAACTCTACCGCTAAATGTTGACGCTCTTGCATCGCCGCTATTTGCGCTTCTTTAACAAGCGCCTTTTGTAAACTATTAGCCATATTGTTTAATTCAAAAGAACAATGCGATAATTCATCGCTAGCCTTGTCAGATATGCGCTCAGAAAAATCACCTTTTTGCCATTGTTGAACCCCTAAAGTTATTTTTTTTATTCGCCTGTTTAGATAAAAAGCCATAACCAGTGCAAAGAAAAGACAAGCAAAAAGTAAATTAATAAAGTAACCAACAACACCTTTAGCGACCGCCATAAAGCCAAAAGCTAGTCCTGTATAATTGTCACTCAACTTTCGCCTTTGGTCGACAACTAACGCACCGACAATAGTTCCATTAGTATCGGTTAAACTTATAGCCACAGTAACCCCTTTATAGGCTTTAGTACTACTGGTGCCAAAAGGGTCTTTCCCTATTAACGCTTCGACTAAATCTTCTCGGGCATGTAAATTAAGTTGAGTGAATAGGTTTCCTTTTTTAAAACGCTGTTCACCGAGTTGACCAATAAGATCGCCATTGCGGTTTACAACGGCTAAGTTATCAATATGTAACAAGAGAAATGGTTGTTCATTCTCAAAAATTAAATATCCGTCATCTTTAATGTATTCATTAAAACTTTCGCTAACAAACGAAGGGGCAAGGTCGTTTAAATTATCTTTGTTTATTTCATTAAGGCCAAGTTGAAAGTTTTTCTGCATCGCTGTTAATTGCCACTCTTGCAAATAGAGCTGTCGCATAGCGTCACTTGACACCAAAAACCTCAACAATATGTTCTGGGTGATCGCAGCGATAAAAATTAAACCACCACATAGCAGTAATAATTTCCAAAACAGTGATATTTTCAACTTTATTTTCATCAATTAATTATTCTTTTTAGTTCATCATTTGAATTAAGCCATTATTACAAACTTGTCAGGTAAGAAAGCTCTTTTATACGGGTATACATTTGACCGATAATGCCTATCTCGCTGTTACCTTCCTTGCTGTTAAATAACCTTAGCGAGCGTTTACGTTTTCTAGTCTCTTTTTTAATCGCAGCATAATCATACCATTGGGTGTTCAGTGTTCGTACTTTCGCTTGCCCTTGCTCTATTAATACAACTTGCCCACTTTCATGATCTGCATGTGCAGGCCAAACTTGCTTATCTACTTTAGCTTCTAAAACATCTACTGCTGAGTGACCTATCACTAACACCTCAGCTCCGTATTGCTTTAAAATTTTTGCTAACTCTGCGGAGCTTGGTGTGTTTTTTTTATTTTCACGTAGTTGGCCGCGAAACCAAAGTAGACCTTCTCTACCTAGTGTCAAAGTAAATTTTTCGGTAGGGTTAAGTGTTGAGAGTTTATCACCTTGATAATATGCCCAGACACTTTCATTTAACTCTGACAGCGTATATTTACTGTTTAAGTGGTTTTTAGATAAACCACCATGAGTAAATAAATACTTACCCAAACGAATCACCACAGGCCGAGTTCTTAACCACTGACCAAGTATCGTTTGCTTATGATATGCTGAAGTAGCAACCGTTAAGTTTTCGACCATGGCAAAAGTTTTAACACGTACATCAGTATGCAATCGAGAATGATTGCCGCGAAGTTGATAATTCTCATGATTACCAATTAAGACATGTACAGCGCCGCCAAATTTTTTCGCTTGTTGTGAAAGCTGATATAAACGCCAGAGTACAGCAAAATCAGCAGGGCCTTTATCGACACTATCTCCAGTAATAACTAATTGATTTTCTTGCCACTGCCACTCACCTTGTTCATCAACAACCTTCATTTGGGTCAAAATACTGTTTAAATAATTTATATCGCCATGAATATCACTTAATACTAAGATGTTATCGGCTAAAGACTCTTGTTCTATAACAGGGGTATCCGATGAATTATACCATTCAAAATAGTTTGATTTACCGTGGCAATCAATGCTTATTTTTTGTTGCCTCACTTGCTGACTATAAGCCTGATTTAAACAATACCAATGCACGGTATTATTATTGTTTTTAGAAGTAAGAGCTTTATTATTTAATTCCACGATCGGCCCAGAAAATGGGTTACTTTCAAAATTTGCTTTGTCAGCTTTGCCACTGTAAGACAACTTTGCCGAGATTATCTCTAATAAATAGAGTTTATGGTAACTGCCTGAAGGAGTTAAAGTTACTTTGGCACTTACAACGAGTGCAACAATAAATAACACAGCTAAAATTAATAATCCGCCAAACGTTTTTTTAATTATCTTCCACTTTTTTGAACTGTGTTTCATGTTTACTCTCATTAAATTCGTAATATGGCTATTTTATGAAAATGCAAAGCAAGTAACACTAGTCTTAAGACCAGTTTTTTAGTGTCTGTGATAATTAAAAATTACAAAGAAAAGCGAAAACCACATACATAGTGTTCACTTATGATGAATAAAATTAATGAGTCGCCATATATTTGGGTCACTTTCAATTAATGCCAAAATATTAACTTACTATTTGAGAAGTAAAACTTATTCATAGTTTTTTATTGTAATCAATTAACAAGAAATTGTTGATGATAGTATTCTAGGTAATCTCGATTAATTTCATCTTCAGATAACCAGGTTGACATCGCTTGTAAATAAGCTTCTTTGCCTCTTATTTTACGCAAAACTTTATTCACTTTTTTAATGACTTTTTCGCCAAATGGGGTTTTGCTACAACCAATATAAGCAGTACCATATTTTTTCATGTCTTTAATAGCTAACGATTCATACAAAGGGGCTGCTTCTGCTAAGGCATAATTTGCGCTAGATGGCACAGCAATTAAAAAATCTGCTCTGCCGCTTTGTAACATGGCATATAAACCTGACTCTGATGACGTAGCTCTGCTATGAATAAGTTTAGAATGCCGCTTAAATATTTCATCAACCAACTTAGTATATGAACGCCCTGGAATCTTAATTGCTCTTAATTGGTGTTTAGTAAATAACTCTTCTAAAGAAACGTTATCGCGTAAATTGAGCGACTTAGCTAGTTTTTTGGTAATAATAACCTGTAAATTGGGCGACATCATAGAGCCAATAGAAAACGTAGTGAAAGCTTCTCTTTTCTCCGTTTTAAATATCGAGACATGGCAAACATTTTTTCTCACAGCCATTTCATGCAGACCACGAGCAATAGTCGCTTGAACCTTATTATGTTGATACTCTGGTAATTCTTTAATTGTTAGTGCCAGTAACTTATCTAGGTATCCTTGGCCCTTTTTAGGCCCTGATAAAAAATGTGCAGGTGGCCTATCATAAACATACCAATCTATATATTCTGCCGAAGCAGAAAAACAGCTCAGTAAAAGTAACGGGAGTAAAAAGTAAAATCGCATAACTATTTTCATTTAGTTTTATCTATTAGGTATTTTAACATAATGTTCTAATGGTTTTAACTTCAAGAAGGTTCACTACTAATACTCATGCTTTTATATCCACCATTCCTTCTTAAACTAAATCCTAGAATGTTCTCAGCTTGTCGTTTATAAAACCATAAAATATGTTACGAAGTTTTTCACCATGGTCGTAGGTATTGCTTCTTATCTTTATGCTAGCTAATCTATTAATAAACATAATCATAAAGCACATAAATATGACCTCTTCCTTTGTCCAAAAATCATTACTTATTGGCTGTTTATTAGCTTTTACTTTACCTCTTTTTTTATTAGCCCAAGATCACGACTTAGATACTTTACCTCCCCCAAGAACACTCACAGAAGACCAAGCAAAAGTTGCCTCGGCAAACTATCAAAAATATTGTTCATTATGTCATGGCGCAAACAGGCAAGGTCATGTAAATGACCACGCCCCATCTTTACGCAGTAAAAGTTTATTTGAATCAGGTGTACCGCACGCTATTTTAAGGCCTATGTCTTATGGTAGAAAAGGCACAGCAATGGGCGGATATCTTGATGAAGTTGGCGGCCCTATGACCCTAGATGAAACATGGGATTTAACCTATTGGTTGTTTGAACAAGCAGGTGTTCAGCGCTTGAAACTTTCAACTAACCCTGTGCTTGGTGATATTAAGCGTGGTGAACAAGTCTATGCAGCAAACTGTACTAGTTGTCATGGTATTAAAGGTGAAGGAATAACCGCCCCTGCACTAGGTAATCAATCAGCACTTGCCCACAACACTGATGAATTTATACGTCATGCCATACAATATGGCCGACAAGATACACCAATGCAGCCATATAAAGATAAGTTATCGGCGCAAGACATCGACAATATTACCGCTTTTTTACGCAGTAAAGCACTCGGTTGGAAAGAAGAAAGAACCATACTTAAAGCCCTACCAACACCTGAAGAATATGTGATTAATAAAAATGGTGATGATCCAAATTTTACCTTACAAGATGGCATGTACGTTTCTTCAAAAGATTTAAATACCGCATTATTAGCAAATAAAAAAATGGTACTGCTTGATACCCGTGTGACCTCTGTTTGGCAAACAGCCCATATCGAAGGTTCGATACCTTTCCCATATTATGCTGACCTAGATGAAACCGTAGCAGGCATACCAAAAGATGTGCAAATTATAGCTTATTGCTCATGCCCAAGAGCGGCGGCTGATTACACCATTAATAAACTGAGAGACCGTGGTTACACTCGTACCGCCGTTTTATGGGAAGGAATTTTTGGTTGGATGAATTTAGGATACCCAGTAATGCGTGGCGATATTGAAGGTGTAGATGACTAAAAATTAACTCTGCCTCTATTACATCTGCATATATGCTCTGTTTGGCTAAAGGAAGACTCCCTTATGGTTCGGAGCTATTCTGTTATAAAGGCTGTTATTAATTTTTAGATGATGACCATATTACTTTGATGTTTTTGATTCGAAGCCTGTGAGTTTAATTATCTCTATTAGCAAAAAAATACTCATATGATTGGTTAGCTAAAGCTTTTTGATAAGCTGTATTTAATAAGTTGTATATTTTCAAGTTAGCAACAGCGACATATATTGGCGTAGAGTAACCATGAAAATACGAGCAAGCCACCTCTTTAAATTTAGGGGTATTACGATGATAAACTTGTACCGGGCTTGGATGATAAAAAGCATCAAACCTACCTCTTTGCGTCAGTTCTATTCCTCGATTTACCGCATTTTCTCCCATTAAAGGAATTAAATTAGCGCTAGAGTCTTCAAGGGCAAGCACTAAAGGTGAGTTTGCCGGGAAACCTATCATTAAATCACTAAACCTGTGGGTTGCACTTAATATCGGAATAAAATTTTCTTTTTTAAAACAAAGGCCAGGAGTTGCATGAAAAATAGGTAAAGGCAGTGTCATTATTGTGTTTTTCACCACAGGAATAGGCATTAAAATATCAATTCTTCCTTCCTCCAATTCCACAGTTGCTCTCACTCTCGGCAATTTAACATATTCAAAAGAGTGGTTTAAGGGTAATAAAACACTATTCATATATTTGATTAGCGAGCTTTCATCTAACGCTTCATCGAAGTTAATATGTGGAGGGTAATCAACTACACCTACCTTTATAGTTTGAGATGTTACTGCATATGAAAAAAAATATAAGAGTGCAACGAGGATAGTCCGCTTGCTAAAATTAACCATATACAGCCCCCCTTATAACTTCATACGTTGTGAATTTATTATCTATCGAAATACTGATTTTTCGATTGAAATGCTAACACCACCGCCAAAGTCCGCCATTGTCCAATTTTCCATTTCAAAGCCTGTAATATCAATGCTTGTCCAATCTGACTTTTTCCTATTTTTATTCAATGGATTATTCTTTGGAGATCCGTGACACGCTAAACAATAAGGTGCCATAGGCAAAGGGGTAAATTGTCGAATTGCTGGTTTACCATTAAGTAGTCCATTTTCATCATAATATATTTGCGGTTTTTTTATGACTTTTAACATTACGCTATTCTCCCATTTGTCAGGGCTATTTAACTTGTTTCTAATACTTCCTTGGGTTCGAGTAAATTTAATTTTTAAACCAACCCCTTTCGTAGCTAACTTTGCCGATAATTGAAAAGCGAAAGTCGCAGGAATAATCCCTTTGAACCCTATTTCGTCATCATAAATGAGTGCTTGATTATCGTTCATAACCTCGACCATAGCTTGCAGTAATGCACGCTTGGCTAAATGGTCTTCTAAAGGAAACTTTTCATTATACTTAGCGAAATATGTTTGCTGGATATTTTGCAGAAAACGTTCACCAAAAAGAGAGCTTTTATCCCCGCCCTTTTGGTTAATTAATGGCTGGTTGAGAAATATAAAGACCATAGAAGACATATACATTTTAGTAATGTCGTTAATAAGAGGCTTCATCGTATTTTCATTTGCAATTGACTGGAAGCAAGCAAATAAAATACAAATAATCAGAAAAGACTGTCGAAAAAATGAATTTATTTTATTTTTTACTAACATTGCGTTTTCGTACCCGTTATTAAATAAAACTATAATTTACCAAACCACATTCAATGTTTACCTTTTTAGTTTAGCTCATAACAATGTTATTAATTAATAAATGATTATATTGTCGTTAATAACATTGAGCTAGGTGACAACCGCCGATGATGGCACACGGTAATAATGAAAAGGTTTTATATTTTAAAATTAATAGGCTGACAACAATAAACCTTAATAGGAAACGCGCTCTGGTTGGATTAGCAACAAATCAACTCAATAAAACTAAGAAAATTACTTAATTGAAACGTTTATTTAGTGCTTTAACCTTTCGATGGTTCTCTCTTTAAAAGATTAAATCCATCGATGTTTAATTATTGCTTTATGTGGCTTTAATTTAGTCTTTTTACTTAGTTAAGCGATAAATCAATATTGCCGTTTTTTCGATGTTTTTATTTAATGTGGTTAAATCTGCAATTTCATTTTTCGTGTGAGCGCCTGAGCCCATTAAGCCTAGGCCGTCAAGCGCCATATCAACATGCTGAGCTGCAAATGAAATATCAGCCGCACCTGCTTTTCTAGGGTTTGCAGCTTTTACCACGTTATACCCCAGATCTTGACTAACTTGGCTATATTGCGATAACAACTCTAAATTACCTTGGGTAAGTGCCATAGGAGGATAACCTGCTTCAAAAATAAGCTCTGCTTGCGTATGGTTTAAGTTATTTTTGACAATGTTTTGCATCATTTTTTTAGCACTTGTTAGTTGTTTATTCGAAAGAGCTCTTAAATCGCCCTTCACCATAGCTTTTTGCGCAATAACATTACTTTTACCAAATGCCATCCCTGTTGATTTTCCGAGGTCAAAATCTATGTTTGTACCGCCTATGATCATACCGGGGTTAAACGTCAGGTTTTCTTCTTGTTCTAGTTTGGCGCGAAAGTTTTCTAAAATACGGGCTGTTTCATAAATAGCACCATAACCAATTTCATCATTAAATATTTGCGACGAGTGTGCTGGCTTACCTTTTACTTTTAGTGTCCAACCTGTATACCCTCTGCGTGCAGCCATGCCGGTATTTATATTGTTATCACCATTTTCAAACCCTAAGGCAATGTCAGCCCAAACAGCGTTATCGACGATAGCTTTTTTTGATAAAGATAAAGGGCGCCCGCTGCTTTCTTCATCACCCGTTAACAGTACTTTAATACTGACATTATCAAGTAGGTTAAGTTTTTTAAGTGTACGTAATGCAGAAATTATAATGGTATTACCACCTTTCATATCAGCCACACCTGGGCCTGCAGCTTGATTTTCATTCACCATGGTAAACTTTTTGAAATCATCGTCTTTTGAAAAAACGGTATCTAAATGACCAATCATTAAAATTTTAAGTGCATTGGGTTTGCTACTTTTATGAGTCGCTAAAATATGTCCCGCACGATTAAACGCTTTACCATCGAGCCACTGCACATCAAAACCAATTGTTGAAAGTTGTTGTTTAGCCAATAAACCAACTTGCTTTACACCTTCAATATTCATTGAGCCACTATTGATGTTAACCGCTTGCTCAATTTCTTTTAATGCTTGTGGTAATGCTAATTCCACTTGTTTAACTATGTTTTTCTCGTTGAGATCTAAGAGTGTTTTTGCATGGGCGCTCCCTGTTAATGAAAAAGCCAATGCAGCAATTAACAAAAACAAAGCTGGTGAATAAATTATTTTAAACATAGTTATCAAACATAAAGGCAAAGTACATTTAATATCTATTAAAAGTGATTTCATTTCAAATAATAGTGAAACTAAATATTGAAAATAGATGCAGTCTTCACTTTAAACCTGACCGACTAAAACAACTAACTGCAAAGCATTATTTTTTATTAACTTTATGGTCGCATCTACTAAATAAATGAATAATTAACTTAATAAAAAAACACTACATTAATATTTTTAAAAAAATTAAGCTTGCTACAACCGTATCAGTGTATTATTGTATTGATACACTATGTTTTAGGTGATCGAAAATGATCCAATTTAATATTGAAGCGAGCTCAGGGATACCTATTTACAAACAAGTATTCGAACAGGTTGAGCGAATGATTAACAATGCTTATTTGGTTGAAGGAACCTTTCTTCCTTCTGTTAGGCAAGTTGCAAATGCCATTGATGTGAATCCTATGACTATATCAAAAGCCTATGGATTATTAGAAGAGCGTGGCTATTTAACTCGCCTACGCGGTAAAGGAATGATGGTCGCTCATCAAACAGAAGAAAGATCTAAAAAGGAAAAAATGATGATATTAGACAAAATGATCACGGAATTGGTTTCGGGTGCTATGCAAATGGGTATTAACAAGCAAGAGTTAATGACATTAATTGCCGAGAAAGTTGAAAAGCAAGATTCGGCAGATAACATTAATTCACAAGGATAATACTATGACAACTTCCATTAATATTTCCAAGTTATCAAAAAGTTATAAAAAACAGCAAGTACTCACTGAATTAGATTGGTCTATTCAACAAGGCGATGTCATCGGCTTACTAGGCAAAAATGGCGCTGGAAAATCAACTTTAATCAGCGCCATACTTAATATTAATCCCGCCGACAGTGGCTCAGTTTCATTATTAGGTGAAGACAATAAAACATTATCTTCTCAAACCAAGGCAAAAATTGGTTACGTACCACAAATAAATGACGAGATAACCTGGCTTACCGTTAAAGAACTTATCCTGTTTAAAAAGCAATTTTATTGTCATTGGAATGACAGCAAAGTTGAAGAATTGATTAGTCGCTGGGAAATAGATACGCATAAAAAAATGTCTGAATTATCAGTCGGCCAAGGGCAAAGAGTTTTAATTATTTTAGCCTTAGCACATGACCCTGACTTAATGATTTTTGATGAACCAGCAGCGGCATTAGATCCTGCTGGTCGAAGAGATTTCCTCAAAGAAATAGTCAACTTAGCAGCAGAAGAAAACAAAACGATTATCTTCTCAACTCATATCACTTCTGATTTAGAGCGGGTTGCCAATAAGGTTGCTATTTTACATCAAGGAAAGATTTGTCATTTTGATGACTTAGATAACGTTAAAGAAAGTGTCGTCAAAGTATCGGTTATTAGTGACCAAGCTAATAATATTACTATCCCTCATGCAATTAATACTAATCAAAATAGCCAGCGAGTAAACGGTGTTGTCACTCAGGTTGATCTTCAGTGGAAAAAAGCATTAGAAAACCAAGGTCATCAAGTTGATATTACACCAATGAGCTTAGAAGATATCTTCTTGGAGCTAACTGCATGAGCATTGTAAACATTTTAACTAAGGGTTGGCTATTTAGGATATTTACAGTCTTATTATTGCTAACCGCTATAGGGTTTAGTTTTTTTCTTGATACATCAGAAGAAAAAAGTACTTATGGCGTAGCTATACTGCTAGTACTTATTAATTTTTACTTGCTCGGTTTAGTCGGTTATCGAATAGCATTATTAACTCAGCACAATATGGCGCAAGTAATTCCTGACTATTTTAGGCAGCTTAAAAGAGCGATTAAACAAATATTACTGTTTAGTTTATTAACAACGTTAACCTTATTACCTAATGTCACTATGGTGATAGGAGCGATGACTTGGTTGATGATTATCTTCTTATTTATCGCCATTTCTTACATTATACCTAGCATATGGTTCGTTTTTTCAGCATCAATATTTGCGCTTACTTTTGGCTCATTTGATTTTACTTTAGAACAAGCGCATTATTGGCTATGGCAAGTACCTGCCTATTGTTTACCACTATTTTCCTTTATTAGTTACCAAGTTATTGAACGTTTAGAGCAGTTTAAAATGAAAGAATCATTGAAGCTACGCTACTCTACATATTCAGGACTATCGATGGGGGGCACATTTAACAGTATTGACAAAATGCCGGACAAGGCTCGCCCTAAATTACAACAGTGGATTATTGATAATAACTTAGTGATGTTTCGTAAGTTATTACGTTCAGATAAAATTATAAGCAAATTAACCTTGGTTGATATTGCCTCATCAGGCGTTAATCGTTTTGGTAAAGCTACTTTTTTGGGTTGGTCAACAGCGGTAGTACTTTTTTGCCTATATCAACAGTTTTTTCCATTATCAACTAACGCATCAGATAATTTTTACATGATGTTTTTTGCAATGTTTTCGGTCGGCATTAATGCGATGGGTTCGATAGTCTCATTCTTTACTCTGAATGAACGTAAAGATTATTTAGCACGTTTACGTTTAATGCCATTGTTTAACAATGAGCAGGAATTTTCTCAATTAGTGCTAAAAGTGTTTTTCATAAATCAAGGTAAGTTACTCTTGTTTACTTTGGTCAGTAGCACGCTTGTTATTTCAATGGTCTGGTCTGAGCCAGCTAAACTATTGGTTAATACTCTGGTGATAAATGTGGTTTCATTTTGTTTGTTTTCTACCTTAACTTTATTGGGTTGGCATACAAAGAAGCAGGTTAAAACGATTATGATGGTGATTATGGTGATACTGTTTATTTTATTAATTCCAATTGCATTAATAAGTTATGATCAAAACATTAACTTATTTACAAGTGAAATAACTCAAGGTTTAATGGTTAGCGGTTTTATTTTATTGATGCTTGCATTAGTTAAATGGAAATTAAAAGCACCTAGCTGGATAAAGTTAACCTAATAAACAAAAGAGAGAGTTATGCATTTGCCATTTATAATGCTTACAACTTATAAATGGCTTTTGTATATCCGTACTTTTTCTCAGGAGTAACGAAAAGAAACGCTTCCTTTAACTTGTCTCATTGTATAAAACCTCCATCACAATACTCAACCCCTGTGCAACTTCAACTTCATTCATTGCGGCAAAACCCAAGCGAATAAAACGGTAATCACACGCTGGCAACTCTTTGATAATATTAAATTCGATCTCTGTTTGTAAATAGACACCTTGGGTTAATAGTTTTTCTTTTAAACCAACAATAGACTTTCCTGTATCTAGCCAAATAGCCATGCCGCCAGCAGGTATTTCAAAGTGTATCGGCAGTCCTTTATCTTGAAATGACTTTAGCTCTTGTACCATTAAATCACGACGCTTTTGATACAGCCGAGTCATACGGCGTAAGTGCCCTTCAAAACCGCCTTGTTGCATCCATTTAGCTACTGCTTGCTGTACTAAAACATTACATTTGTGATTCATTAACATTTTATAAGCTGACAGTTGCGAAATTAAAGCGTTATCAGCAACAACATAACCAATACGCGCACCACCAAACATTATCTTGGAAAAGGTAGAAATATAAATCACTAACCCAGCAGGATCATCCGCGGCCATAGGAGCAATAGGTTGACTATCATAATGAAACTCATGATCATAATCATCTTCAACAATCGCTATACCATACTGTACGGCTAGCTGATAAATTTTCATGCGCCGAGCAATATCCAATGAAACTGTCGTTGGGTATTGATGCAAAGGCGTTAAATAAAGTAACTTTACACCTCCCTCTGCAAGCACCTTGGCTAAGTGATCAGGGTCAAGACCACGGTTATCTTGTTCAATAGCAATTAATTCAGCTCCAGCTCTTTCAAAGGTAGCCCAAGCAGGTGGATAACCAAGTTGCTCTACAGCTACTTTATCACCGGGTTGTAATAGCAGCTGCGAAACCATGTATAAGGCTTCTTGTGAACCATTACAAATCATCATTTCTTTATCAGTAATTGAACGTACACGGCGCAAGTAAATTGATATTTCTGTAATAAGCTCGGCTTCTCCACGACTGTCTCCATAACTTAAATCATCAATTTTTGGCCGTTGACAGGTTTGGGAGAAGTGACTTTTAAATTCATCAAAAGGAAACTTACGAATATCTGGCTGACCCCCAGAAAAATTATAGGCATATTGGCTTGCTTTAACCTTAGGCGTTTCCGGTACATTTAGCTTATGACGAAACTTCCAATCAAAATTTTGTGGTGTTTGATTTACTTTATTTATTGTTCGGCTACTTTGAATAGGTAAGCTTGCTACCACTCGATACCCCGAACGTTCTTTTGCTTCAACCCAACCTTGTGCTACTAATTCAGCTAACGCCGCCATAATTGTATGACGATTTACCGCTAGTTGTTGTGCAAGCTTCCGCGCTGAAGGAAGCCCTTCAGTTGGGGCAACCTGCCCTTCCCTAATGGCTTTACGTAATGCCTGTGCAATAACTAAATACTTAGCTTGTTTAGTTGACGATTTACCTGTAACTAGGCTTTCAACAGTTAATATTGAGTTTAGATTCAGGTTTAACGACTTCAATCTGGTCTACCTACTTATGTGAAACTGGTTGTAGCAGTTATACCAAAACTATTGATAATAACAACACCTATCTACACCTTAATGGAACATAGATGCAACCAATAACATTAAAACCAATCACGCTAGAAACCAGCTTAGTAAAATTAGTACCTATGAGTTTGGATCATATTAATGATTACTGCTTAGCAGGGAATTACCCACAAGTTTGGCAACACATGCCTGTTAATCGTTGTCAAAATCATGAAACGGCTAAGGCGTGGATGCAAGAAGCGATCAATGAAATGTCACAAGGGCTACAGCTCGCTTTTATTACTATTGATAAAACCTCTAATCGAGTCATAGGTTCAACTCGCTTGTTTCGCTATAACGAGAAAGATAAATCGATTGAACTTGGCCATACTTTTATTACCCCAGAATTTCAACGAAGTTATGTAAATTCTCATGCTAAGTATTTAATGCTAAAACACGCGTTTGAACACTTAAAAATGGCACGTGTTGAAATTTGTACTAACGAAAACAATCAACAATCACGTAATGCCATTGCCCGTATAGGTGGTAATTTTGAAGGCGTTTTAAGAAAGCACCGTCGCTCTCCTAATGGCAATTATAGAAATACCGCCATGTTTAGCATCATCGATGATGAGTGGTCACAAGTAGCACAGAATTTATTAGCGACGCGTAAGAAAGAAAAGGAATTTGAGCATGTATCCTCCTAAGTACTTTCAAACACATGAAGATGAAAGTTACAAATTAAACGCTGTCGTTAATGACAACCCGTTAGCAACTCTGTTAATCAATATTAATGAACCACTGCCGCATGTTAGTCATATACCTTTTCATTTCTCTGAATGTGAATCTAACTTTGACCCCGCGGCCAATACAGAAAAACGAATGCTCATAGCCCATGTCAGCAATCGTCACCCGTTAGCAGAAAAACTATTAGCGCAAGACTATGTTGAAGTGAGTTTAGTGTTTCATGGTGAGCAAGGGTATATTTCTCCACACTGTGATGCAAATATTAACGAAAAACAAAATGGACAAGTTGTACCAACATGGAACTATGCCAAGGTTCATGTCACAGGTATTGCCAGACCTATATTGGAGCCAGAAAAGAAATATCAACAAATGAAAATAAGCAGCCAACATTTTGAACGAGAACAAGAAAAACCATGGAAAATAACAGAGGTTAGCGATAAAAAAATAAGACAAATGTTAACTGCGATTACCTTCTTTGAAGTGAATGTCAGTTCTATCAAGGGAAACTTTAAACTCAGTCAAAATAAAACAGAACAAGTGAGAAAACGAATTGTAAATAAGTTGCTCCAAAATGATAAAGCAAATCTTGCTGATCAAATACTTTAGTGTGTTTATTATCTTGTTGAAAACTACTTTAGTTCTTAATAGTCGCAAAATCATTTGTTATTCAATATAAATTACTATTGTCTGAACGTTAATACCTGATAATATTTGATTAATTAAGATACTTTCAATAATTTCAAATAAACCAGAAGACATTTATATGAATAATAAAAAAATCATTGCTAGCCTTTTTGTAATAGTAACTTTAGCTGGTTGTTGGGGCGGTGACCCTGCAATAGAAAAAGTAGATAGCTATATAACAACACAAGGGGTAGATAAAACAGATCCAAATTGGAAAACAAGCCTGAGTAAACCACCATTACTTAGCTTTACACCAGAAAAAGATTACTTTTGGGAATTACAAACGAATCAAGGCAATCTTACTATCAAGCTGCTAACTGATTCAGCACCTATGCATGTTTCTAGTACAATTTACTTAACTAAGCTCGGTTTCTATGATGATTTAGTTTTTCATCGTGTTATTCCTGGCTTTATGGCACAAGGTGGTGACCCATTAGGCAACGGTACTGGTAATCCGGGCTATAAGTATGAAGGCGAATTTTATGGTGAAGCAAGTCATAGCGAGCCTGGTATGTTAAGTATGGCTAACTCCGGGCCAGGAACTGACGGAAGTCAGTTTTTTATTACCTTTTTACCAACACCATTTTTAGATGGCAAACATACCGTTTTTGGTAAAGTTGTTGCTGGTTTAGAAGAAAGCTTAACTAAAATTGAAGCATTAGGTAGTAGAAGAGGTAAAACCAAAGAGCCTGTTCAAATCATTAAAGCATCAATTCGTATAGCCGACAGCGCTTCGAGCTAACTTTAAAGCTAGATAATTTCACATGCGGCTTCGTATAAATACGGGGTAGAATTATTTGCATGTTTAATTAATAACAAAAAAGGAGCCTGTGGCTCCTTTTTTGTTATTGGTTTATCGATACTGAAGCTTAAATGTCTGGCCTATTAATAACATTATGTATTTAGAAAACTAAAAACTGCCTCTAACACTTAAGCTAACTTGTCTTGGCTGGCCGATGGTAATCGTCTCTTCGCCATTATATTCTAGGTATTCTTTATCAAGAAGATTGCTCGCTTTTAAATAAACGCCTATCACTTCCCATTCATAACCTAACTGCATATTAACTAAAGTGCGACTAGGGTTTTGCACGTCATAATATTCATCGCCTGGCTCATGGTCACTAATAAATGGATTAATATACCCTGCAGAAGTGCCTGCATAATTAGCGCTGACATTTGCAAAGAAACCATTATCGGCAGAATAAGTAACACCAATATTTCCAGTCCACTCAGGAGAGTCAGCAAAACTCCTACCAGATAAATCATAAACATCATCGTCACTTATGCCACTCGTTTGAGTGTTTGACTTAGGTACAGAAACTAAAAAGTCTGTAAATTCACTTTTTGCCAGCCCAATTGATGAATAAAGTTTAAGCTCGTTATTTACTTGGTATGCCAACTCTAGCTCAAAACCTTGTAGTTGAGATTTTCCGGCATTTTTCGTTTCTGAATCGAAAACATTACCGGACAGTTGTACTCTCACTTGTTGATCTGTCCAATCAATATAGAAGATATTGGCATTAGCAACTAAATCACCGTCTAACCAAGTAGATCGCACGGAAAATTCATAATTATCTGTATACTCAGGATCGTACTGATATGCTGTTGCCTTTGCGGTATTAGTACCCACGCCACCTGAGCGATAACCTTGTTGAAAGGTAAAGCTAGTCGTAAGATTTTCATTCCAGTGATAACTAACACCAAGCTTAGGCAAAACGGTATCAAAGCTAGCATCAACTAACGGAGTAGTACCATTAGCATTTTCGACACTATTGTAAATAAAAGCGTTTATGCCAGTAATTAACGGGATCAGTCCTTGGTATGGTGTGCCTTGATAGCTAGCGGGATCTGGAAGTAAATCACCATTGCTCAACTCTACAGTGGTATGGTCAGCGTTTTTCTGCTCTTCGCGATCGAAACGCAAACCTGCGTAAATATCCCACTGATCTGTTATTTGGTAAACAAAGTCGGTAAATAGTGCATAACTAGTTACTTCTGTTGTCGTGTCGCCGGTATTAACAAATATAGCAGGATCAAAAGCTTCATACTGCGATAATACTAAACCAGCTGTTCCTGCATCTAGACCATAATTTCTCATTAAAAACTCATCATCTAAACCAGCTCTAGCTAATGACAAATTACTCAGGCCAATCGTCGTACTACTTAAATCTTCCTTAAAATAGTATGCTCCGACTATGCCTTGTAGTTTTTCATAATCAAAAGTCAATCGTATTTCTTGGCTAAAGGTGTCAATGGTCTTGTTCCAATTGTTGCGGCTTAACTCCTCAGCGGTACCGTCAGCATCTCTAATTGAGGTATCATCGACCGCAGAGTTTGTAGTTATTGAAGTAAGATCCCATTCGTCATTTAGAGCATAATCAAGCTTTAATGACACTAAATCGGCATCATAAAACTTCTTATTTTCAAGATTATTATAAACATAGGGGTGGTCATAAATAGAAACTTTTTCACCACTGTTTTGATAATTAGGATTATTATTCCAAGCGCGGCCACGTTCATTTTCCGCATGGGTGAAAGATAATTGAGCAGTAAAGTCCGAGAGTTCATTTGGAGTTAGCAAGAACTTTAAACGATACAGTTGATCCTCACGAGCATTACCTGGCTGGTTAAGTGTAAGGTTTTCAATAAAGCCATCAGCCTCTTTATGTTCGCCACTAAAACGAAAAGCGAGCTGATCTTCAATAATACCACCACCAAATGCGATTGCCGCTTCTCTTTCGCCGTATTCACCCGTTTGTATCCTATATTTTCCTTCCCAGTCATGGGTTGCTGGCTGAGTATTCATTATTACCGCGCCCGCTAATGCATTGCGCCCTTGCAGGGTTGATTGTGGCCCACGTAATATTTCAACTTGTTGTGCATCCCAAGTTGTGAAGCTACCTCCACTGATCATTTCTCTAGGCAACGAGGCTCCATCAACATAAACACTTGCCAAATAGCTGTTTCCACCACCTGAAACATTAGTACCGTTAATACCACGAATGCTAAAGCTACCATCGGCAGTTGCATGAGCATTTGCCGTTACCGTTATCGCATCGTAAAAGCTGCTAATATTTTGTTGTTCAATATCTAAAGCGGTTACAACAGCAACACTGGTAGTAGTTTCTTGTAGGGTTCTAGCTATTTTTTGCCCTGTAACCATAATTCGTTCGATTTTATCTTCTTCACCAGCACCGTTTTCTTTAGGGTTTTCATTAGCACTAACTATCGAAGAAAGTAATAAACCTGTGCAAACTGCACTGGCCACTAGAGATATTTTCATTAGATAACCTTTATAACATATAAATGCGAATGCGAATTACACCTATTTGCATTCGCGGTGCGCATACTACCAGTACTAGAAATTTTTTCAAACTATTGTGTTAAAAAATGTAAACAAGTTTTCTACTTCTGAGTTTTTAAAATATCTGCATACCGAGACTTAGATAATCAGCGTATTTAATAAAGTAATGTCTTTACTGTTATTCTTGATACGATTGTTAACGTTTTCTGCCCAACCCCTTATAGAAAATTCTAAAATCAGTTTTAATAAAGCTTAATTACCGCGAAAAATTACTTTCTGCTTATTGCAAAATAGTCAAAACAACAAGCAATCATTACGCGGTTTTTTATAATTTATCTGCTAAAATGGTGCTTTCTATAAGATGTTGGCCGCCATTTTGTAGTAGGTTAATTGCCTGTTTATCAGATAAGCCCCCCCCTACTGATGAAGGTTTACCTTAGCAAAATCACTGCTACCATGATTTAGGCCTCGAGGCCGTTGGTTTATTTTAAAAAACGTCAGTCACGCATATAAAGAGAGCTTACATGTCTAATTCATCAAAAAACGATCCTGCTTACTCTTCACCTGCCGGTGGCTGGGGAGCATTACGAAGCTCAGCTAAGCATCTAATTCAAAGTGAAAATGCAGCTAAAAGCGTTAAAGCATTACTCAAAGCAAATCAGCCTGGAGGATTTGATTGCCCAGGTTGTGCATGGGGAGACTCTACCAGTGCAGGTAAAGTTGATTTTTGCGAAAATGGCGTTAAAGCCATTGCATGGGAAGCAACCAGCAAACGCGTTGACAGCAGTTTTTTTAGACAGTTTTCTATTACAGAGTTACAACAATGGGACGATCATTCTCTCGAAAAAAGTGGCCGTTTAACAGAGCCGATGTACTATGATGGTGAAGGTGATCACTACCTTCCTATAAGTTGGGAAGAAGCGTTTAAAGTAATTGGCCTTAGCCTACAACAACTGCAGTCTCCCAATGAAGCATTATTGTATACATCTGGCAGAGCAAGTAATGAAGTGGCTTACTTATATCAGTTATTTGGCCGCGTACTGGGCACAAACAACTTTCCCGATTGTTCAAATATGTGCCATGAAGCGTCAGGCATAGGTATGACAAAGAGCGTTGGCATTGGTAAGGGTACTGTTACCATGGACGACTTCTCTGTAGCTGACGCCATATTTGTTTTTGGTCAAAACCCAGGCACCAATCACCCTCGTATGTTGGGCACGTTACGTGAGGCAAGTAAGCGCGGTGCAAAAATTGTTTCAATCAACAATTTAAAAGAACGCGGATTGCAAAAATTTTCAGATCCGCAAAGCCCAAAAGAAATGATATTTTTAACCGGTACGAATATCAGCAAGTATTATTTTACGCCTCGATTAGGCGGTGACATGGCACTGTTGCGTGGCGTAGCTAAGTGCTTATTTGAACGCTTCGAACAAGATAAATCGATACTTGATACTGAATTCATTAATGAACATTGTCATGGGTTTGAAGCTTATCAGCGCAGTGTTGCAGCAAGCGATTGGGACAAAATACTCGAGCAATGCAGTTTAACTCGCCCAGAAATAGAACAAATTACAAGCATATACGCCAGTAGTGAAAAAGTTATCTTTACTTGGGCTATGGGGATCACTCAACACCGTCATTCTGTTGCTACAGTTCGAGAACTACTAAATGTGCTAATGCTCAGAGGCAATATAGGTAAAGTCGGTGCTGGTGCATGTCCGGTACGTGGGCATTCAAATGTGCAAGGCAACCGAACAATGGGCATCAACGAAAAGCCAACGATGGAGTTTCTTGACTCATTAGAAAAACGGTACACTTTTACTGTGCCACGTGACTCTGGCTTTAATACTGTTGAATCGATTCATGCCATGCTTGAAGGTAAAGCTAAGGTTTTTATTGCATTAGGCGGTAACTTTTCAGCTGCAACACCAGATACAAAACGTACTCATCAAGCTTTACAAAAATGTGATTTAACCGTACAAATCAGTACTAAGCTCAATAGGAGTCATGTAATTACCGGCAAGCGCGCGTTAATTCTTCCTTGTTTAGGCCGTACAGAAATAGATCGTCAAACGAGTGGAGAACAGTGTATCACGGTAGAAGACTCGATGAGCATGGTACATGCTTCAACAGGAAGAAATGAACCAATATCTGACAAACTACGCTCAGAGACCGCTATTGTTGCGGGTATGGCAATGGCGTCTTTAGGCGATAAAACTGTAGATTGGAATAAATTAGCAAGTAACTATGCATTAATTCGAGAAGAAATAGCTGCCGTTTTACCTGATTTTACAAGCTATAACGCTCGGATAAAAGAAGGCCGAGGTTTTTACTTGCAAAACCCTGCTGCATTACGCCAATGGCGTACTCCTGTGAATAAAGCCAACTTTTCAGATGCTAACTTACCGGAGCAACTTGCACATCAACGTGCGCAAGCCATAACGAAAAAAACAGTACTAACTCTGCAAACCATGCGTTCTCATGATCAATACAATACCACTATTTATGGTATGGATGATCGATATCGTGGTATTTATGGCGAACGAAATGTCATCTTTATGAACGATAAAGATATCAGTAAACAAGCATTAAAAAATGGTGATTATGTTAAAATAACGAGTGTATCAGATGATGGTATTGAACGCTCTGTTTCTAACTTTAAGGTTATTGAATATTCAATACCTGCAGGATGTGTCGCAGCATACTACCCTGAAACGAACCCTTTAGTGCCTTTAGAAAGTATCGCTGATGACTGCGGGACCCCTACTTATAAATCTATTGCGGTTTCAATTGAGAAGATCTAAATAATACTGAGCACTTATCTTCATAATACAATCAGTTAGCTTTGCATCATTAAAGTAACTTTAATGATGCAAAGCCTGACAACTTATCGTCCTATGATTAATAAATTAGACCAGATAAACACTAACTTCCATCATGAAGTCACTTCAAAGTTGTCTATTTTTAACTTTGCAGTACCATTATCTTGAAGTACCCATAGCTCCTTAGAAATAGTCCCTGCAGCTTTATTCATTTTCCAACCAGAGCTTAAAATTGCAGTCTTTTCATCAAGCACTTCGATGGTCGGACTTAAATATTGCACATCATTAAAACCATCTTCAATTAACTTTTTCCAAAATGATTTTATTTCATCTTTACCGATATATTGCCCAAATGGCTCAATATTCATAACAGCATTATTTTCGTATTGCTCCGCACACTCCGTATAATCGCCGCGATTAAATGCTTTTTGCCATTTATTACTTGCCAGCTCAACCGCTTTTAATAAACCTTTGTTATTTTCATTAGTTAACATAATACCTTCTCCTAATTAAACTTTTAGCTCAAGAGCTGAACCTTCCACCATTTAAACAAGTGGAAGGTAAATAATTCCTACTGCACTAAGGTTAATAATTTAGCTGTACTGTCAACATTACAATAGCCAAAACTTAAGGCCGCCATAAACGCATTATGAACATGCTTGGCTGGTACCTTTTCACCATTAAATTCTAAATCTAATGTCGCACATGCATCATGGGCAACATTACAAACATAGCCAAAGTCTACAGCTGCACGTGTAACTGCATCAATGCACATATGGCTCATTGCTCCAGCAATAACTAGGTTGTCGACATTCAATTTAGCTAAAACATTTTGTAATTCGGTCTCGCGAAAGCTATTAATATGGTGCTTAAGAATGACCTCCTCTCCTTCAATTGCTGCAACGCTGTGATGAATTCTTGCACCTGCAGATTCAGGCAAGAAAAATGGAGCCTCATTAGTCGGAAACTCATGACGTACATGAATTACAGGCAAGCCATGCTTTCTAAATTCAGCTAACAATGTTGCTCCATTTGATGAAGCTTCTTCAGTGCCAGATAGCGCCCACTTGGCACCTTCGTATGATGAATAATAGTCGTTTTGAAAATCAATTAATAATAAAGCTGTAGTAGACATAATAATCTCTCTTAAGTTGTTTCAATGTTTTGATAACGCTATTATGCAAAATACTTATCAGTCACACATATGGCGTAATTGCCATAAAACAGTTCAAAAATGCCAAAAGATATTCATATAGTAATTATTGATTACCCCCATGCTCTGCAAAGCTCTGTCCATGGTTTAAAAGAACTATTCTTATTATCTAATCAGATAGTTAAAGATAACCAACTCAATATGAAGTTTGTTGTTAGAGTCGTTAAACCCGGTAGCGAATTAGAGAATGTTAGTCAAAGTGATGTGGTTATTCTTCCCCCCAACTTAGACGGTAATTATCACAATTCACCTCCTGAGCAGCTATTAACATTTATCAATAAGGCCCACCATAAAGGAGCCATTTTATGCTCTGCCTGCGCAGGTGCATTTATATTGGCCGAGACTGGCCTTTTAGACAATCGAGTAGCGACAACACATTGGCAGTTGTCAGAAAAATTTAGTGAAGAATACCCTAAAGTAACGCTTAAAATAGAAAGCATACTAATTAATGAAGGTGACATCATTAGTGCAGGAGGTCTTATGTCTTGGATAGATTTAGGCTTAGAAATAGTTGCGCAATTCACTAAACCACACATTATGCGTACACTTGGAAAGTATCTCATTGTTGATACAGGGAAAAGAGAGCAGCGCTACTATGGCAGCTTTACGCCAAAATTTAACCATGGAAATCAGCAAATTTTGCATGTTCAGCACCATATACAGGCAAACCATAATCAGCTACTAAACACCTCTACTTTAGCAGCTTTGGCCTACATGAGTGAACGAACATTTCTCCGCCAATTTACCAGTGCAACAACAATGAAGCCAGTACAATATATTCAGAAAGTTAGGGTACAAAAAGCATGTGAATTATTAGAGTCGACCACGCAGAGTTTTGAGCAAATAGCGCTGAATATTGGCTATGACGACGTGAATAGTTTTCGGAAGGTTTTTATTAAAATTATCGGTTTAACCCCTTCTGCATTTAGAGCAAGATTTGTTTGAGGCCTGAAGAAATTAGCATGCTGCTTAACCTGCTACAACCCATTGATTACCTTTTCAAATTATTTTTACGTTTTATAAAAAAACACCACGCAAGCGTGGTGTTTTTTTAAGGTCGATTCATTATTAAATTATCATTGCTGCTTATTTAAAAACTTTATCTACCGCAATAACTTCAACATTTTTCGACGGAAGCGTTAACTTGTAGCTTTCGATAATTTTATCAGTTGCTAATAGCTCTGCGGGTTTATCACTGTTATATTTTAACGGTGATATTTGTTCAGATAACAAGCGTTGCTTCATGTCTTTGCCATCACCGGAGATGAATACATAATGAATATCATCTGTTTGTAAGTTTTCATAAATAACACGGTTTACATCGGCTAAGGTTAGATTTTTAAACTGCTCACGCACGTACTTAACAAATTCTTGTGTTTGATAAAACTCACTATCAAGTGCATAACCTAACTGTTGATCTTGGCTTGCAACTAATTGCGGTGCATAGTTAGTTAAATAATTACGTGTTGACTGAAAGTCTTTTTCACTCATGCCATTTTCGATTAATTTATCCAATTCAAACAAAGCAGCACGCGTTGCGAAATGAGCATCATTATTTGAACGCAAAGGACGTAACCAAACTTGGAAAATTTGGCTTGAACGGCCTAGGTTTGCATCAGGCTTCGTTTGGTACATGCCACGTGGAAAATATTCAATATATGAATAATCACCATAGTTCATACCACGGGCTTGGCGTATTTGCTTATACAAATAACTGTTAGAGCTACGATGTTCACCAAAGTATGAACGTACTAACCAAAGCGCGGCCCAGTCTTTATCACTACGAATAGTATCAATTGGAAAGCCAAAAGATACTGCCGTTGATTGTGCATTCTTCTCTATAATAGTCGCATGATGCCCTTTTAAAATTGGAGCTTTAGCAATAGTTAAACGTTTCTCATCACCGATAGGTAACGCCGTTAAGTCGGTCATTAACTGTGCTTTTAAAGCACTAGGCATAGCGCCAGTGATCCCTACATTTAATTTTGCTTGTGTAAGTTGGCTATTGTAGAAAGCTTTAACATCGTCAATGGTTAATGCGGCTAAGTCAGATAAATCACCACTGTTAAAGTTTTCATAAACATGGCCTTGATAAAGTTCACTGTAAAGTACCTCTTTACCTAGTTCTTCATCATTAGAAGATTTAAGACCTGATTTTATGCCGTCAATTAACTCTTTTTTCAAACGTTTAAAGTCGTCTTCACGCCAGCCTGGGTTCAATAGTTGGTCACTGATAAGTTGATACCATTGTGTTGCATTATCTTTATGAACACGACCAGTAAACGACATCATCTCTTTATCAAGCTGTGACGAAAATCGTCCGGCTAAAGGATATAAGCCTTTTTGAATATCTTTATAACTACGCGTTTGAGAACCACCTTGAGTTAACATGCGTGCCGTTAATGCTGCAACACCTTTCTTACCAGCAGGATCCGCTGCGGCCCCAGTATAAAATAAGAAGTTAACATCAATTAACGGTGAGTCATTGGTATTATCTAATACCGAAAACAATGGAGTGCTCGACTGAGCCCTTTTCATTTCTATTTTCTCAACGGCGCCATTTAAATCAACTTCTTGATTAAAATCAGCAATTTCATCTAATGCAGATAAAGTTACCGTTGTGCGGTTTTCATCAATGAAATATTGGTTAGCGATGCGTTTAATGTCTTGTGCTGTGATATTGTCAAAACTATTATATAAGTGATTAATCGTTTCTGGATCACGGTCGAAGTGCATATAACTAGCTAATGTTGCTGCAATCGACTCTGAAGAATCTAAACTATTAACGAAGCTATATTTTAGATTAGATTTTAAGTTATCAAGTTTTTCAGCTGAAACGAGTTCGGTACGTGCTTTCGCATAAGTACTATTGACAGCGTCACGTACGGTTGCTAAATCTTTTTCATCATTAACCTTGATAAATACGTGACGTAACCCCGCATCTTTTGTTTCAGGGTTGTAATTAAACATTTGGCTCGCCAATTGTTTATCTACCACTAACTCTTGATACAAAGCTGAGTTACTTGAAAAATACAATTCTGAAATTAAATCTAAAGCGGCGCGATCTTTTTCCTTCGGCTGCCAATCAGAACCTTTATAAGAAACTAATAACCAATGGCCCGGTAACCCATCAAACTTCTCGTGTACGTACTTAGCTTTTTCTTGTTTTGGCTCTGGTGTAATATCGTTAACAAAATCACCTTTTTTCCAACCACCCCAATGTTTTTCAACCATAGTCATTGTATCTTCAGGGTCGACATCGCCGACTATAACTAAAGAAACATATTCTGGTTTATAAAATTGCTTAAAAAACTTCTCACCGTATGCTATTTGCTCAGGCATAGCTTCTACATCTTCAAAGAAGCCCATTGTGGTATGTTCATAAGTATGAGTATCGTATGCTTCTTTTCGAACGGCTGCTAACAACTTGCGAGTCGGGCTAGCATTGTTCTTTAAATATTCACCTTTTACCGTTAATGCTTCTGTTTTAAATTGGGCATCTGTATATTTAAGGTTTTTAAAATGATCCGCTTGAATCTCTAATACTTTTTCTAAATGGTCTTTAGAGAAATCTAAATGATAATTGGTGTAATCATTAGTTGTGTAAGCGCCATTATCAACACCGGCATTCTTAAATAAATCAGCATAAACCGCTTGTGGGAACTTATCTGAACCTTTAAACATCATATGTTCAAAGAAATGGGCAAAGCCGGTTTTTCCAACTTCATTTTCATCACGAGAGCCTACTGATACAGGTATTTGTACAGAAACAAGATCTGGATAATCTGTTTTCACAACCAATACACGTAAGCCATTAGCGAGCTCTTTAAACAAGTATTTTTGACTAAAAACTTTATTGGCGCTATTTTCGGCTGAATTTTTTGACATACTAGCACCAGTATTAGCAGTCATTTCAGATATTGAATTTTGACTATCGCTGGTCGCCATACAGGCAGATAACGTTAAACTTGCAGCTATTGCAGCTGCTAAATATTTCTTTTTCATTATAGATCCCCAAATTATTATCGCTGTATATTATGTAACTCTGTGAAGTTTTTCATCATTTTTCCGAGTACGACTAGAAACAACATGTAACAAAATAAGTACACAGTTTTAACAGGCGAACAATCTCTCTGCTCAAACTCCGCATCGAAACTGCAAAAATGGGCTATTGCCATCTTAAGCGATGACATTATAGAAATTGATATGGGTGTTCAAATATAGGAATAAGAGTTGCCGTTTTTAAAAAACAAAGCAATAGTTTTGCTCGAATTCTGCTAGACATTACAGGGGGAATTAACCGACTTAATAAACGAGCTAAAATGCTGAAGCAGCTACTCGAAAAAGTGAATATATAAAAAGGCTTTTATAACATTTTATGCTTAGAATAGATTTCTTGTATTGCCCCTTTAAGCTTTAAATCCTTAATGACTTTGTCTACGGTATCTCTTAGATGCAGATCTTTAAAAGCCATATGTGAATATACATAAGGCCACAAATCATGTACGGAAAAATTAGCATGTTCTACATTCATGTTTTTCTTATAAAATTTATTGTTTAAGTCATACCAAAATATGTTGATGTCACCGATTCTAATATCCTTTTTCCCTGAAAGCATCAGGTGGGTAGTATCTTTAGGGTGAGCATGTTCAGAGTATTGAGAATTTGCATTTGCCATTTTCTTAAACTCGCTACCAAGCAATTCTGTAGCACCTTGATAAGCAGCAATAGACTTTCCTAGTAAATCAGAAATATTATTAACTTCGAGGTTAGCTGACTTCATTGAAACCGCTACATCTCGAAAGCGGAACACAGGCTCTGATAAGTAGGCGTTTAACTTAGAGTTAGGAAAAATATTACAGGCCACATCAATCGACTCACCATGGTTAATCTCATGCAATATTCGGTTATTACTCATAAAGATATACTGCACTTTATATTCAGGAAGTTGTTTGAAAATCTCATCAATTATTTCGATAAATATGCCGTTTTTTTCTTTTTCTATAAAAAAAGGTGGAAAGTTACCAACACCTATTTTAACTATTTTATGCGCAATTGATGCATTAGAAAATACGAGAAAAAATACGAAAATAAAGTGAAATACGATTTTTTGCATTTAGATAAACGACTAATAAATAAATAATTAGGTATTAGTATAGCCAAAAAATAGCATAGAAATATTACAATTTTACATTTAAACGGTGTGTTTCCCTAATACCAGCACAGATTAATAGTAAACAATACATAGCAAAGTGTTCACACCGTATATACAATCAGTTATAGCGGCTATAGGGCCGCAATTGAATGCGCCTATTATCAAGTTTAAAAAACCTCAATTAAGAAGAAATTTAGCTGATTGACTGCGGATTAGGTGCTAATAAATTGGAAATATTCAAGGTAAAGTACCTTTAGAGTCTTCAATAAGCTTTTGTAATTCTTTAATATGATTGTTAAAGGCGTGTCTTCCAGAGGTTGTTAAATAAACCCACGAGCGCTTCCGCCCATTCGCACTACCTTTTCGTTGTTTTACATATCCTGCATTTTCTAAATGCTTTAAGTGTTTTGAAAGTACCGAATCGCTGACCTGCAACACATCTCTGATTACAGGAAATTCAACTGAGCCCGTAGGAGATAAAAATGAGCAGATTTTTAGTCTAATTGGCGCATGAATCAGTTCATCAAAAGAAGAGCTATTCATTGGTGTCAGAACTATATTTATTGCGATAATAGCTATTAGAGCTTAATAAAATAATAAAAAAGGCTACTCCAACAATACAACCACTTGCAATGGGAGCCCACCAGAAACCTTTATCTCGAAATTCAAGAATATCAACAAATGAAATGAAAAAGTAAAGTATAACCATGGAAGATAATAATTGAACCAGCAAGTTAACTTTCATTTTATTCCAGAAAACTTTTTTACAAGTAAAGCTATCGACTTTTCCTATGAAAGGAGCGAAACCAAAGGGCCACATCCCAGTGTTATGTTTTTGAATATAAGTAACTATTGGGAATAATGCGACTGAGCTAAAAGCTAAAATAACATGTTGATTACACATGAAACCGAAAGCCAAGCCAGCAATTGAACTTATAAATAAGCAAAACCAATTCCCCGGAATCGCTTTTAAATTACTTAATCTTTGCGATTCTCTTGCTAACTTGATTGATTCGTGTGGATTCAAACGGCTATTACTTGCCACCATTATTATATCTCGCTATTTTTCCAGTATGGAAAGATAAGCATAGAGCAATCTTTCCATACTGGCAACATTAGAGCGTAGACAAATTTACCAGCTTAAATAGATATGCATAACACATCAAAAATTGTAGTTTCGAGCTTTGAATATTCAATGAGTAGCAAGTTTGGTTTTACTATGAATTATAACTAGCTTTGTAAATAACACTTAACATTTTTTTTTCGTCTCAAGCTAACTAAAGCAATTAATGCCGAGCCAAATAACAATATCGAAGGTGGTGAAGGCACCTGAGCTACTTTAGTAAAAACAGCAAAAGTAGTATTGCTTCTACCAGCAATGCTTTGATCAATACCTAAGTTAGTTGTATAACTATGTTTATCGTTACTCTCAATACTAGCATTTACTAAATTCTTACCCATTACCCAATTGTCTAGAAATTTATAAGGGATAAAAGCGATACACTTAGTATCATCTTCACAGCCCCTGATAAGTGTTGGGTCTGTATCAAACTGCCATAAATCACTATCGATAAATACTTGGTCAAGCAATGCTTGGCTTGCTGCTCTTACTTGATCATAGTTTTTAAAAGTAAAATCAGAGAGTTCATCGCAACCAGAGAATATATCAGCACAACTGCCATCTTCAAAAGATACGTCATATAAGCCAAAGCCAGCTAATTCAATACCCGTAGCACCGATCAATTCTCCTGAATCAACAATTAAACCAGCTTGGCTGTTAGTTGCTAATAACAGTGCAGTGCTCATGCATACTTTTCGAATGAAACTAAAAAAGAGTTTAGACAAGTGAATATTCCTTAAAACCAATGATAAGTTACCAATAAAACCAACTTTACAGAAAAGTAGAACTTTAATGATGTTGCGCTCAAGGTATAACAAGAGTTAGGAGAAATTAGGGATACTTCTATAAAGCCGTATAAAGGTCAGGAAAATTAAGGATAAAAGATAAAATTCAGTGCCTTGATTTTTATTATCCTATTTTATTCATTAATTAAATTATAACTGTATAAATATTGCAAACACAAATAAGAATGATTATCATTCGTAAAAATCAAACAAATGAGACCAACAATGACAAAAGTTAAAATAATCACACTATGCTTGCTACTTTTTACTGGATTTATCAACGCGAAAGAACATACCGTTAAACTATTAACTCAAGGAAGCAATGGAAAAATGATGGTGTTTGAACCGATGTTTATCAAAATTTCTGTAGGAGATACTATTAATTTTGTACCTGCAGATGCATCACATAATGCCCAGTCGTTTTCTGTACCTTCTGAAAAATCATCTTTCGAAACTCCATACGGTAAGCCCTCTAAAGTTACTTTTACAGAAAAAGGTGCCCTACTAGTAAAGTGCTTACCTCATTTTGCTTTAGGGATGATAGCCGTAATTCAAGTGGGTGATAATATAGATAGCAGTAAAGTTAACGCAGACTGGCGTAAAGCAAGAACCTCTGTGGTAATGAATAAAGAAGCCATTGATAAGGCGCTTAGCAAAATTAACCAGTAAGTAATACGTTGAACTGAGCTTTGTGCAAAAACAATTACCTATAAAATTCAACTTTTCGCTTATCTGGTGACCACTTTATATTGAGCGTAGTGATATGACTTTATTTGGCCTTAAAATTTGGAAAATACAAGGGCACAGTATGTACCCTCGCATTCCTCAGCACAGCTATGTACTCGTAGGGCACTGGCATGCGTTTCGTCGAGTTAAAGCGAATCAAACTATTCTTATTAACCACCCTGGGCATGGTTTATTAATAAAAACAGTAGCGATTGTGGATAAAAATAACTTGGTGTGGTGCCGAGGCGAAAATGCATCAAGCATAACTGTCGAAAAATTGGGACCAATAAGTAATAAACAAATAATTGGTCGAGTTTTGAAGATATTTATTAAACCTTCAGGAAAACACTCGTAGATTACAATATCAGGTATTCAATAAATGCAATCAAGTTCACAAACTTTAAGTAAAAAACTCGCGATGAAAAGCACTTATTTATCTCGTAAACGTTTACTTATTCCAATAGTAATTTTTGCTTTACTACTGACGGACTCCACTTACCTTTTAACACTGAACGTTTTGTCCGATGCATTCTGGCAAGTTTCAGCCTATGTTGCGGCAAGTCTAGCCCTGTACCATTATTTAGCCGATTTAATTGTTCGACATAAATGGCTATTAAATGTCCCGCATACACATAGTACCTACCAAATAATATTTGCGAGTTTAATGGGAGCAATGCCTGGCTGTGGCGGAGCAATTATTGTAATTACGCAATTTGTTCAAGGTAAATTTTCATTTGGCGCCGTGGTTGCCGTGCTTACGGCCACCATGGGAGATGCAGCTTTCTTGTTACTTGCATCACAACCAAGTATTGGATTTTTAGTTATCGCTGTAGGCGTTGGTGTTGGCTTGATTTCAGGGATTGTGATTGATGCAATTCATGGAGACCAATTTATGCGCCCAAAATTTTCCAAAAAACAGGTGGTTAGTTGTGCTAATAAGCGGAAGGTTCAGCAAATTTCCCACTATATAAAATGGCAGGGAGTCTTATGGCAGTGGTTATTACTACCCGCCGTTTTCATTGCCATTTTATATTCCTTCCAAATTGATGTTGACCAATTTTTTTATTTACCTGCAGGTACTATTAATGTTGTTGGCTCAATAGTTTTAGTGATAGCTATTACGCTTTGGGCGCTTTCTGGAGAAGTAACTAATTATCAAACGGTTGTTTCTGAAGACTCTAAAGTCAATACACGAAACTTATTTCATAAAGTGGCTCTAGACACTAATTTTGTCGCAAGCTGGGTGATTTTAGCTTTTCTAACTTTTGAATTACTGGTGCGTTTCTCAGGTGTTAACGTAGAGGCTATTTTTACACAGTGGGGAACTTTTACTCCCTTAATTGCTATATTTATTGGTTTACTGCCTGGATGTGGCCCTCAAATTATAACTACAAGTCTGTATTTGTCTGGTGCTATTCCCCTTTCTGCTCAGTTAGGCAATGCAATAAGCAATGACGGCGATGCATTATTTCCGGCCATAGCTCTCTCTCCTAAAATGGCGATTGTTGCCACTTTATATTCAGCTATACCTGCAGTAATAGTTGCCTATAGTTATTTATATTTTTTTGAATGATAAACTTTTAAAAAAGCATTAATCACCTATTGACAATACAAATGACAATCATTATCATTAGCATTATCAGTTAAGAGAAGTGAATGCTCTCTCGCTCTTCTTAGCTGGTAGCAAACCTGTTTGCTAGGTTAAAGTTTATGTTTTCATAACGCATAATAATTAATCTACTCACAGGTTTGTAAGTTTAGGCTTTTAGCTTAAATTGACGCGACAAAAAATTTTGATGGTTAGGTCAATAGCAATATTAGCTAGGTATTGCTATTGATTTTTTATGTATTGAACCTCAAACATTCAACTTTTATCAAATAACGTCCTAAAACAAATTACCTTAAAGTTTGAACTCACCCGATAAAGCCTGCTATCTATAGACTAATAAAGGCAATGAAATTTATCCCATTTATTATTTGAATTAAGTAACTAGTCCTGACAACGTGCATCAATAAGTGCGACTTGCGAAATCAGCAGGCTGTTAGGTGCAATTGATCCTGGTGAACCTTTACTGCCATACGCTAAATTAGCCGGTATATAAAATTCCCAGGTTTCACCAACGTTCATCATAGGTACACCTTCACGCCAACCTTTAATCATTTTAGATAACTTAAACTCATTAGGGCGACCACGTCGGTAACTACTGTCGACTATTTGTTTTGTTTTAGGTGACAGCATTCTGTAGTGCACAGTAACTTTATAATCAGGATCAGGTTTACAACCTTCGTTTTGCTCTAAAATTTTGTATTGCAATCCCGAGTTTGTCTCTATCACCCCTTCTCGTTTAAGGTTAACGCTTAACCAGTGTGCATTGATTCTTTCTTGGCTATATCCGCGAGCTGGGCTATTTGAATTGGCGCAACCAACCATCATGGTACAAGCTAAACTGACGAACAAAGTGCGTTTTAACATTTTCTTACTCTCGACTAATAATTAAGGTATTTGAAATTAATGGAATTAATCATGGTTATTGTAAAAATTATTTTTTCAAGTTGTTATGATTAAGGAGGCAACTAGTTTTATAACTAAGTTGGCCTGATAAGTTATTCTCGTAAATAACAAAGGCCACTTTTATGAGTAACTTAGAGTTCTTTACTTGATCATAACCTAGTAAGCCAGTCTGATAAAATATTACCTTAAAATAACAAACTATTATTGATATGAATACACCTAACGGCAGATACTTTTGTTAATAATAAGCTCGCCATCGCAGACCAAGAAACGGATATAACAATTAATAATGGCTGTCCGAGTTAGCTGTTTCAGATTCGTTATGAACTTTTTGACTAACTGCCTTTTGTATAAATAGAGCGACGTTTGATATAACTACACAAGAGGGTTCCAAAGGGATTATCTTAGGAATAGCGAGTTCTCCCTCATTCTCTTTTGGCAGAGATAGTAAATGAGACAAACCATTTAAATTTATATAGAGCCAACTTATTCAATAACTTTACTGTTTGAGATGTATTGTGGAGCTTCATCAGAAATTGTCAGCTTGAATATGCCTTAAATATGTTAAAGCACTCTGTTAGAATAATAACTTATTGATTAAAGAATACCGAGACAGCATGTCAGAATTTAAAGCATTTTCACTTTTAGAGTCAATTATTGACCGCGTTGCACTGAAAGGCTATACACAACCCACACCGATTCAAAAAGAATGTATCCCAGCTCTTATTAATGGCAATGACCTTCTTGGTATCGCGCAAACAGGAACAGGAAAAACGGCTGCATTTTCATTACCTATTATCAATAATTTTGGACGAAATAAAATTGATATAAAAGCTAAAAGCACACGTTCTCTTATACTAACGCCAACACGTGAGCTTGCCTCGCAAATAATGCAAAACATTGATGACTACTCTGATGGTTTAGGGCTTAAAAATAAGGTTGTTTATGGCGGCGTTGGAAGGCAAGCTCAAGTTGACGCTATCGCACTTGGACTTGATATTTTAGTAGCCACCCCTGGTAGATTATTGGATTTAATTGAAACCGGCGATATTAATTTTGAAGCGTTAGAAGTATTTGTATTAGATGAAGCAGATACAATGCTTGATATGGGGTTTTTTAACGATGTTCAAAACATCATATCTAAATTGCCAAAGAAAAGACAAACACTTTTATTTTCAGCGACTATGCCTGCTGAGATAGAAATACTAGCGACAGCAATATTAAACGAGCCAAAAAAAATTCAAATTTCTGCACAAACGGTTACTATCGACTTGGTTAATCAAGCTGTATACCAGCTTGAAAAGTCAAACAAAGTGCCTTCACTGTTTAATATATTGGCAACCCCTGACTTTGAAAAAGTACTTATCTTTTGTAAAACCAAGTATGGCGCTGACATCATAGTTGATGCACTAGAAAAGTCATCAATAACTGCCGCCAGCCTGCATAGTGGTAAAACACAAGCTGTTCGAGAAAAAGCATTACAAAACTTTAAAGAGTCTAGCTTAAGAGTATTGGTTGCCACTGATGTGGCTGCGCGCGGTATTGATGTTGATAATATTAGCTTAGTCATTAACTATAACCTTCCTGAAGATCCAAGAAATTACATACACCGCATAGGCAGAACGGCTCGAGCGGGGAAAAGTGGCATGGCCATTTCATTTGCTGTTGAAAATGATATAAGGCAATTAACTATTATTGAAAATAGCATAGGGCAAGTTATTCCTGTTGTGACAGAACAGCCTTTTCATAAAGAGTTTTCAAAAGCGCCGATGCAAACCAAGAAAAAGAAACAGGTTAAGAGCTCAGGTAAAAAACCAGGTAACAAATCAAATCGTTCAAGAACCAAAAGAAGATAAGTGTCTACTTAATGAAAGGGGAAGAACACTCCCCTTTTTACAAAAGTATCAGGAGCCTTTTACACCGCTTTAGCGGGTCTGCGTAGCAGGAGAACCACATGAATATAGTGATCCGCTAGAGCTACTGACTCAGCAGAACATTCAATTTATAAACTGGGTTTATCTGGGCTTATCCGAGGCTCTTCGCTTCTCTAGCCATTGGTTTAATAATAACGATACAACAATGAGCGAACCACCAAAGGCTAAGCGAGTAATATCTGCATCACGATTCCAAATAACTAAATTAACGATAATACCTGCAGGGATCAGTAAGTTATTCATAACAGCCAGTGCGCCGACATTAACCAAAGTCGCACCTTTATTCCAAGCAAAAAAACCAACACCTGATGCGATAATACCTAAGTAAACTAATACGCCCCATTGGAACACTGTTGTAGGTAGCTTATCGGCATTGCCAAAAAGTAAATAACAAATGCTAGCTACACAAAATGCCCCGATGAAAAACCAGGCAAAGATTGCTTTTTGATCGATAGACTGTTTTAGCTGCTGATCAGCCATTAAGCGTTTATAGCAGACTTGTCCGGTAGCAAAACACAAATTAGCTGACTGTACTAAGAGCAAACCAATAATAAAGTTACCGTCAATAGAATTAAAACGAATGGCAATAGCACCCGAAGTTGCCAGCAATGCGGTTAACATAAAATTGAGGTGAAATTTTCGCTCAAAAGCATCGTTTAATAAGGTGATATAAATAGGCGTCATCACCGTAAACAATAAGACTTCAGGTACAGACAAATACAAAAAAGACTGATAATAAAAAACGTACATTAAGCCTAATTGAATTGCGCCTATAGCCATTAACTTAACCGCGGTTTGCCAGCTAATTTCATTTAACCTTAAAAAGGGGAAAAAGACGACCATAGCTAGACCAATTCGCATTAATACCGAGAACCAAGCATCAACCTGCCCAGCTAAATACACGCCAATTAAGCTAAATGAAAAAGCCCACAATAAGGTAACCGAAATAAGATATGACATTAAAACTTAACTTGATGATATTTTTTGCCATTGTAAACAACAATCAAGCTCAAACGTAGTTATTTAACATTAACCATTATCTTCACTTAGCTGAACAACATTGCTTAATAGCAGAAAAATGAGCTAAGGCATGATGATAAAGCATTCTGCTTTGTTTGATGCTTTTGTTTGGGGCTTTTCTTTAGAGTATTGCATGGG
>Ga0209395_1001161_pt1 | contig 37535 bp, 28 predicted proteins | sample GOMGulsemesocosm_3_FD_184635 | JGI IMG/M metagenome (GOLD analysis project Ga0209395, IMG submission 184635) | Methane-oxidizing microbial communities from mesocosms in the Gulf of Mexico - GOM9D Gulf of Mexico (SPAdes) (version 2) | ecosystem: Environmental > Aquatic > Marine > Cold seeps...
AAAAGTGGCGAATACACCGTTTACCCATAGCAGCAAAACTACAGTTTCTGCGATCGAAACGAGTGCGACAGCAACGGCCTTACCGGTTGCTACAGTGGTAGGGAGCAAAAGTTTAACGAGTATGCCAGCAAGTGATACTCTAGTTAACAAAATAGAAGATAGTGCGCTGATAAATAACTCTACGGCGAAAATTACTGCTGTTATGAATGAAAAAACAACATATCAACAGCCTATTCCAAGTATCGCTGAGCCAACTTCAACGCAACCAGTGCCCGCCGTCCGCGATGTACCTTTACCAGAGGCATTGCCTGAGCCCTTACCAGAAAAAATTGAAATAGAAACTGTAGCAGTTGAAGTGGTAAATAAAAGCGCTGAAATAAATAATATTAAAGAGGCTTTACATACGGTAATTTCGGGTGAAAATTTGTACAGTATTTCGATGAAATATAATGTCAAACTTAATGCATTACGTCAGTGGAATAATATCTCAGAGAAAAACAAAATCCGCATAGGCGATAAACTCTATATAGTTGATCCTCAAACAGTGAAAAATATTAATGAATAATGAAGTATCACCCGCTAACCAAGCAGGTAAAGAAGAAGCAAGTAGCATCACTGATGGAATTACTGAACTAAGTGAAGATATGGAAATGGTGAGTCCTGGTACTATGTTGCGTGACGCACGTAAAAAATTGTCACTCTCACAAGAACATATCGCCAGTAAATTAAATTTTAAAGTCGGCATTGTGATAAATATTGAAGAGGATGTTTTTGACCCCTTAATGCCCGTTACTTTTAACCGAGGTTACCTTGCCAATTATGCTAAATTAGTTGGCGTTGAAGTCGAAGATGTCTTGGCAAGTTATGATGCACTGAATGCTGCAACCACTCAACGAAGTGAAATGCTGAGCTTTTCTAAAGAGACCTTTAAACAAGCTGAGCATAGTCGTGTTATGTGGCTGAGTTATCTTATCGTCGCGGTGTTAATTGGCTTGACTATTGTCTGGTGGTTACAAGAAAGTAAACAGCAAGCGAGTGAATTATCAAGTGCCACTCCAAGCACTGAAGTTGAACTTAATAAGGTTGACGATGACGTTGTTGTGAATAGTATTGAGCCTATTGTTTTAAGTAAAGAGCAAGTGGTCGCTGACAAGCCTATTCAAACACCTGAAAAGACCAGTGAAGTAGACGCTGAGTTAGCTATAACGGCTAAACAAGTTACTGGTGATGTTATTAACAATAATGATAGTAATATTACTCCGTCTACTGACAACTCAATCAATGATGTTACCCAACCTGTTGTAACTCTAATGAGTACTGCAATATTTACATTCAAAGGTGATTGTTGGGTGAATATTTTCGATGCTACAGGTGAGCGAATTGCTTGGGGTGTGAAAAAATCGGGTTACGTAATGACGATTCAGGGCGAAGCACCACTACGTATTACGGTAGGAAAGCCGGAATTAACCAGTATTGTTTTTAATGATCAACCTGTAGATATGTCGATTTTTAGTGTAGGTAATATTGCTAAATTTAACTTACCTATTGTCGAGTAGTTACTTATAGGCATAGCCTTAGTTACGATTACTTAATACCAGTAAAAATATAAAGAAAAATTATGTTTAAAGAATCTCCAATTATACGCCGCGTTTCTCGTCAAATTATGGTCGGCAATGTGCCTGTTGGTGGCGATGCGCCAATCACAGTGCAATCAATGACAAATACATTGACCACAGATGTTGCAGCTACAGTCGCGCAAATAAAGGCGCTTGAAGCGGTAGGTGCAGATATAGTGCGCGTTAGTGTGCCAACCATGGATGCAGCGGAAGCGTTTCGTGAAATTAAAAAGCAAGTGAATGTACCCTTAGTTACCGATATTCACTTTGATTATCGTATTGCACTAAAAGTTGCTGAATATGGTGCTGATTGCCTGCGTATTAATCCAGGTAATATTGGTAATGAAAACCGCATTCGCAGTGTGGTTGAAAGTGCCAGAGACAATAACATTCCAATTCGTATTGGTGTGAATGGCGGTTCATTAGAAAAAGATATCCAAGAAAAGTATACCGAGCCTACGCCTGAAGCGCTGTTAGAGTCGGCTATGCGCCATGTTGATATTCTTGACCGGTTGAACTTCGATCAATTTAAAGTGAGTGTTAAAGCGTCTGATGTTTTCCTTGCGGTAGAGTCATATAAATTGTTGGCTAAACAAATTGATAATCCGCTGCATCTAGGTATCACAGAAGCGGGTGGTTTACGTTCTGGCTCAGTAAAATCATCCGTTGGATTAGGTTTATTACTTGCCCAAGGTATTGGTGACACACTACGCATCTCTTTAGCGGCAGATCCTATTGAAGAAATTAAAGTGGGTTTTGATATCTTAAAATCGCTTAAATTACGTAGTCGCGGCATTAATCTCATCGCTTGTCCAAGCTGTTCTCGTCAAGAGTTTGATGTTGTCTCCACAGTCAACGCATTAGAGCAGCGCATTGAAGATATTATGACACCGATGGATGTATCCATTATCGGTTGTATTGTTAATGGTCCTGGTGAGGCAATGGTCTCTGATCTTGGTTTAACGGGCAGCAGTAAAAAAAGTGGCTATTACTTAGATGGTATTCGTCAAAAAGAACGCTTTGATAATAATGATCTTGTTGACCAACTAGAAAAACGTATTCGCGCAAAGGCACACGCCATGAGTGAACGACTTGATGAAAAAAACAAAATAGATTTTAAAGTAAAAGATTAAGCGCAAGGGTGACCGTGTAAATAACGGTATATTTTGACATTAAAGGTTTCCGGCTAGCTCGCTTAGGACGTAGACCAAGACGCACTTAATTCGCTATGGTTTATTCAAGTCGAATTATTAGGTATACTGCGCGCTGCGCAAATTTAACACAGTAGTTAGCGCTGAAAGGTAACGCTCAAATAAAGCGACCTTGTCAGCCTTTTTAAAGAATAAGAAAGAGAGACTCCTCAGTGGCTAAACAAAAGGCTCTACAAGCAATTCGTGGTATGAACGATTGCCTTCCAAATGAAACAAATATTTGGCAAATGGTTGAAGCGGTACTTCGACGTGTTGCCAGCAATTATGGTTTTGCAGAAATTCGCATGCCAATTGTCGAGTCAACAGCAGTATTTAAACGCGGTATTGGTGAAGTAACCGATATAGTTGAAAAAGAAATGTACACTTTTGATGATTTAAATGGTGATAGCTTAACATTGCGTCCTGAAGGCACCGCGAGTTGTGTACGTGCTGGCGTTCAACATGGTTTATTATATAACCAAGAACAGCGTTTTTGGTATATGGGACCTATGTTTCGCCATGAAAGACCACAAAAAGGTCGTTATCGCCAATTCCACCAATTTGGTCTAGAGGCCTTTGGTATTGCGACTCCTGATATAGACGCTGAAATTATTTTGCTTACTGCGCGTTTATGGCGGGAACTTGGCATCAATGAGTTTGTCACACTAGAGTTGAATTCATTAGGTTCTAACGAAGAGCGTGCTAATTATCGCGAAGCCTTGATTGCTTATTTGACTGAGCATGAAGAGTTACTTGATGATGATTCGAAGCGTCGTATGCATACTAACCCGTTACGCGTACTGGATAGTAAAAATCCTCAAGTACAAGAGGCATTGAATAATGCACCTAAGTTATCAGATCATTTTGGGGAAGAAACCCAAACTCATTTTGATACCTTATGTGCCCGATTAGATGCCGCGGGCGTTAAGTACGTACTAAACGATCGCTTAGTACGAGGATTAGATTATTATAACCGCACAGTATTTGAATGGGTTACCGATTCATTAGGTGCACAAGGCACTATTTGTGCTGGCGGTCGTTATGATGGTTTAGTTGAGCAGCTTGGTGGTAAAGCTACTCCAGCGTTCGGCTTTGCATTAGGTATTGAACGATTAATCTTAATGCTAACCGAGTTAGAGAAAGTAAAGAATATTCGACCTCAGGTTGATGCCTATGTAGTGATATTAGGTGATGATGCACAGATTTCGGCTAATAAATTAGCTGAGCAATGGCGAGATCAAGTGCCAGAGATTCGATTACAGTGTCACTGTGGTGGCGGCAATATGAAAAAACAATTAAAGCGCGCTGATAAATCAGGTGCTCAAATCGCGTTAATCTTAGGTGATGATGAAATTGCTCAAGAGAAAGTAATGGTGAAATACTTGCGCGGACAAAAAGAACAGGAAAGCGTGGAATTTACCCAAATTTCAAGTTTGTTATCTGAATTAATTTAAGGGCTGTAAGCCAAGGTGAAGTAGTGGAAATTTATCAAACGGAAGAACAACAAGTAGAAGCGATTAAAGGTTACTGGGCACAAAATGGTAATACCATTATTGCGGGTATTGCCTTAGGCTTGGCAGGTTTTATCGGCTTTAATCTTTACCAAGATGATAAGTTTGAACAAGAACTAGCTGTGTCAGATAGCTATCAAGCACTTATCGAACAAAGTAGTAAAGATGCCAAAGCTTTTACTGAAAATGCAGAGAAGTTTATTAATGAAAATGGCGATAATAGCTATGTTTCTTTAACTGCACTCGCTTTAGCAAAAGAAGCTGCTTCCCACAAAGACTGGACACAAGTTCAAAAGCACTTAACTACGGCAATTAACTCAGCACCAACTGAGGGCATCAAGGCGATTGCAAGTTTGCGTTTAGCACGTGTGCAAGTGCAACTTGAACAATACTCAGATGCCTTAGTGACGTTAAGTAATAATTTACCTGAATCATTTACTGCCGCTATCGAAGAGATAAAAGGTGATGCTTATTTGCAACAAGGTAAAAACGACCTTGCTAGAAACGCATATCAAGCCGCTATTGCTGCTAATGGCATTGCTACAAGCCCAAACTTACAAATTAAACTGGATGATTTAGCGCAAGTAACTACTTTACCTATTAATAAAGTTGCCGCTGCTCCTGTAGTTACTGAGCCAGTAGTTAAGTAATTTTTAGTTATTTAGCCTAATCATTTACTCTTGTTAAGAAGGCAAAGTATGCGTTGTTTTGATAAAGAATTTTTTAAAGGTCTTAGTACTAAAAAAGTACTCGCTATCGCCTTATTGTCGTCAAGCTTACTTGCTTGTTCATCAAATGATGATGAAGACCCTAGTACTAAGGTTGCTGAACTCACAGAGCTAGATAATGCTTTTGATGTCGAAGTATTATGGGACCGCAGTGTCGGTGATGGTGTTAGTGATTATTTTTCACGGATAAAGCCTATTGTTGCTTACGATAAAGTTTATAGTGCTAGCCGTATGGGCGATGTTGTTGCCTTTGAAAAGGAGAGTGGAAAAAAAGTTTGGCAAGCTGATTTAAGTGATATCAATGATGAACGTAGTTTCTGGGATAGCCGCGTATCAGCTTTAGTTGCAGGCGGTCCAACGGCAGGTTTGAATAAAATATTTATCGGCACTGAAAATGGTGATGTTTTTGCCCTTGATGCTGAAACAGGTGAGCTTGTTTGGCAGAGTAAAATAAAAGGTGAAGTCATTACGCCGCCAGCGATTGATTCTGGTATTTTAGTTGTTAATTCTGCTTCAGGTATACTTAAAGGTTTTGATGCAAATACCGGTGATGAATTATGGAAAGTCGAGCAAGATGTTCCAGCATTAACATTACGAGGGATTAGTACTCCTGTTATTGCATCAGGTGGTGTGCTTGTTGGCTCCGGTAAAGGTGAGTTAGGCGTTTACATTCTTGAAAAAGGCCAGGCTGGTTGGACAACAGAGGTAGGCGAAGCAACAGGGTCAACAGAATTACAACGCGTTATCGATGTTGATGCCGCTCCGGTAGTTTTTGGTGATAAAGTTTATGCTATCTCTGCTCGTGGCAATTTGGTTGCCATCGAATTAAAAACCGGCAGTATTGATTGGAAACGTCAATATTCATCATTTAGACAAATTGCTGTTCATCGTAATGATATTTTCATTACTAATACCAGTGGCCATATCTATGCACTTAATCGTATTAACGGTATTGAACGCTGGAGTAATTTAGAGTTAACAAACCGTAGTGTGACTGGTCCTGCTGTTGTTGATAATTACATCGTTGTAGGTGACTTTGAAGGTTATTTGCATTGGTTAGATCAAGACACTGGTGAGATAGTCTCTCGTCATGAAGTCGATAGTAGTGGTATACATTCAACGCCAACCGTTGTTGATGATGTAATGTATAGCCAATCACGTGATGGTGACTTACAAGTTATTATCACACCAAAAATTATCAGTGCTGCACAATAAGTCGTACTGTTTTTAGTTGATTTTTTTCAATAAAGATCAACTAGAGTTAATAACGGCTCCTATTGTATACCCGTTATCAATCAATATGTATGTTTCAGAGTGCTTGAGCAATTTCAATTCAAGACGCTGTGATGAAAGAATGGTTATTCCATTGTTAATCACAGCAACGATGAAGTGATGTTGCTCAAGCGCTTCTTCGATGGGTTTATCTTAACTTTATACGGCGTTAAATATTTAAACCATAGAATAACTATGCTTTAAATATTTCTCTTGCCTAAAGTCATGTTAATTCCCACTGAAGTCCTACACTATGAATGGTAACGGGTATAAATTGCATTAGGAGCCGTTACTTGTTTTTAGCAATATCATTTTGAGTAATATTACCTTAGCTAATCATGTTGAGAGTTTTGATTTTACCTTTGATATTTAGTTTTTATATTTGTTTGAAAGGCTGTGCATTACTCGCTTGCATAGTTTTTAATTTGAGGTGCTCATGCTTCCTGTAGTTGCTCTTGTTGGCCGTCCTAATGTAGGAAAATCAACGTTATTTAACCGTTTAACCCGTAGTCGCGATGCGCTTGTCGCTGATTACCCAGGTCTAACTCGAGATCGTCAGTATGGTCAAGCTGAAGTAGAAGAACATCCTTTTATTGTTATTGATACCGGTGGTATTAATGGTGATGAAAAAGGCATTGATGTGAAAATGGCTGAACAGTCATTGATGGCCATAGAAGAGGCTGATGCAGTATTATTTTTAGTTGATGCTCGTGATGGTTTGACTGCGGCAGACCATGGTATTGCTGATCACTTACGTAAACAAAATAAAAAAATATTTGTGGTTGCCAACAAAATTGATGGTATCCATGGCGATTCAGCGGCTGCAGAATTTTACTCGCTAGGTTTAGGCGAGCATGTTCATCAAATTGCAGCTGCACATGGTCGCGGTGTTACACAGCTATTAACGCTTGCCTTAACCCCTCATATTGAAGCCTTGGCTAACCCTGTTAAGCCTAAAGTTGACGGTGAGGAGAATGATGAGTTTTCTGATGATTTTGAAGAAGAGCTTACCGAAGAGCAGCTTGCTAAAAAATTAGAAGGTGAACCACAAGAAAATGACAAGATTAAGTTAGCGATTATAGGACGTCCTAACGTAGGAAAGTCTACGCTAACTAATCGAATTTTAGGTGAAGAGCGTGTCGTTGTTTACGATATGCCAGGTACCACTCGAGATAGCGTTTATATTCCAATGGAACGTAATGGTCGTGAATATACGTTAATCGATACCGCAGGTATCCGTCGCCGTAAAAACGTAACTGATGTGGTAGAAAAATACTCAGTGATTAAAACCTTACGTGCGATTGAAGATGCCAACGTTTGTCTTCTTATTATTGATGCTCAAGAAGGTATCAGTGATCAAGATTTAAGCTTACTTGGTTTTATTCTTGAAGCTGGGCGATCACTTGTTTTAGCCGTCAATAAATGGGATGGCTTAGAGGATCATGAAAAGGATCGCATTAAAACTGAACTAGATAGGCGTTTAGGCTTTATTGATTTTGCTCGTGTTCACTTTATCTCAGCATTACACGGAACGGGTGTAGGTCATTTATATGAATCTGTTGAAGAAGCTTTTGTTTCTGCAACTAAGCGTATTTCAACGGCTATGGTAACTAAGATACTTGATATGGCGGTTTTTGATCATCAACCTCCTTTGCATCAAGGTCGACGTATTAAGCTGAAATACGCCCATGCAGGTGGTTATAACCCTCCTATCATTATTATTCATGGTAATTCAGCTAAGAAGTTACCTATGTCTTATAAACGTTATTTAATGAACTACTACCGTAAATCATTAAAAATGATGGGAACTCCTATTCGAATTCAGTTTAAAGATACCTTGAATCCATTCGCAGGTAAGAAAAAGTTAAACTATACAGAACAGAAGAAAATAGCTCGTGCTACACAGGGTTATAAAAAAGATTAGCCTCTATTGCAACTTGTTAGCTGTTGTGAGCAAGTTGCATTTTTTGCCTTATTTTAATAAGGTATAAATATACTCCACATTTTATCTTCCTATGGTAGATAGTTGAAAAATATGGCTGAACAAGCAATCTTAACTGACCCTTCTAAACCATCTGCGCGAAATCTCGCTTTTTTAAAAGCAGGTGCACCGATCACTATTGATATTTCGACACCCGCCGGACAAAAAAGAAAATTTAACACCTACTTTATCGGCTACTTGCCAAAAAAATATGTCTTAATCGAGTTTCCTGAAGCATCAAAACTGGGTAATTTTTCTCAATACATTGGTCAAGGTACTGTCATTACAGTTCGTGGTCTTATTGAAGGTAGAGACGGTGCTGCGGTTGCTTTTATTAGTTGCGTTAGGCAAACCTTGCAAATTCCCTCTCGTATTATGGTATTAGATATTCCCAATACTGTCACATTACAGCAGTTACGTTCTTCTGTTCGTATTGATACTCAACTCGAAGCCAAAGTTAAAATCGATGGGGTTTACTGGAAAACGACTATGACTAACCTCTCTGTTGATGGAGGCCAACTTGATATTATCAATGGTGAGAAACTCGTCTTAGCTGAAAATAAAGTCATTGAAATTGTTGTGGAGAGGAGTGCAGGGGAAAGTAACATCAAAATTAACGCTACCGTTTGCAATATTAAGCAGCAAGTTGATGGTATATCGTTTGGTGTTAAATTTAATAAAGTGGCCAAAGCACAAGTGATAGAGTTACTTTATCAAGCGTTAATCTGACACTAAACAGTTTTTACCTTTTGACTTTGCTTTGTATAGCGCATCATCGGCACGTTTTAATACAGTGTCCATCGTATCTTCACCAGTCACTTCTGTTATGCCTAAGCTAATGGTAACTTGCTGTTGATTAATGTTTAATAAATCACTGCTATTAGCAACTTTTGAACGTAATTGCTCAGCAATTATTTGACCTTGATTAATATCAGTGTTGATTAAAAGTATTACAAACTCCTCACCACCCCAACGAGCAACAAAATCACTTTTTCTGATATTCTTATTTAATGTTTCAGCCAACGATTTAAGTATTTTATCACCCACATGATGCCCTTTGGTATCATTAATGTTTTTGAAGTTATCAACATCAATAAATACCACAGATAACGGATTGTTATTACGTTCTTTGAATAATAAAAATGTGGTTAATTTTTCATGTAAACTGCGTCTGTTAGGCAATTTAGTTAGCTCGTCTATACTGGCCAATCGGTCTAGTTTTAGATGAATTTTTTTAACATAAAGCACAATGATCGAACTGATAAGTAAGGTGATAACAGCCGAGATTAAAATATTGAGGTAGAGAGTTTCTTTCGCTAGCTTGGTGAAGTTATTAACATTGGCTTCAACGATAAGATATAAATCTAATTCTTCAATATACTTTCTATTGAGTAAGTAAGCCTCTCCTGCTTGGGTGTAATCGAAAACCTGACTTCCCTTACCTATGATGTTAGGTAGTTGAGTAGCTAGTTCAGGGATGTCACTAAGCTTCTGTAACTTATTGATGTTTTGTTCAGCAATGACTACTTTGCCCTTTTCATCGACAAAATAAACAGAAAACTGATAGCGTTGCCTAAATATCTTGAGCATATCATTGATGTAAGAGGTTTTTAGCCCTATACCTGTAGCCCCGATCATCTGATAATCACTATCCAGAATTTTATGGTTGATAAACATGATAAGTTCACTGCCCATATGGCTATTATAATCAATGTTGATTTCGTTTAATTCTGGCGCTTTTTGAAAGTCAAAATACCATTGGTTATTAGCAGTGTTTTTATCAATAGTATCTAACATCCCTTTGGCTGTGTAGTAGCTTTTACTTTTTTCAGACACTAAAAATGCGGTGAACATTTGGTATTTATTTTGGATGGTTTCTAAGTATCGAACAATTTGTTGCACGTCATCTTCTTCATGTGATAGCCAGTCGATCAAAAAGGTATCGTGCGCCATCATCGAGGCAATGAGGTTAGGCTCGATTATATTTTTCTGAATTTCAGTATATATATTATCTATAGTGAGCGGCAGGGCGCTATTTTTTAATTGCTCACGAGTTGTTTCCATCGAGGTTGAATAGTTAATTACCGTTAAGCTGGCAGACAAGGTAAAAACGAGGGTAGTGATAATAAAAACAATTCGGTAATTAAAACGCATAATTAAGTTGTACTAGGAAATATCTAATGAAATCATAACAGTTAATTATCTTTTTATCTAAGCATCTAAGTATTTTGAAGTGACTTTGATAGCAGCAAGCTTTATTGAGTAGGCTTAGTCGCATTAAGTTTCAGCGCGGTCGGAAAAGGTGAAATTGTATTTTTAAGGTAAAAAAAGCACCATTGATTGTTGCTTTTTATCGTATTAATTAACGCTAATGATTAAGCAGATTGTTTAGCTTTACGACAAAATGCAAAGCTAGCAATAGCTAAGCCTAAAAAAGCGATAGAAGTAGGCTCAGGCACATCAACGATAGGCGAATCATCGTATGTGTAAGTCAATTATGCTCTCTGCTAATATAATTTTTCTTCTCGTATAGTGGTTATACCAATGGTATTAAGTTTGTGACTTTGAATCTTTAACAAGTACCAGTTTACTCAGCACAAGTGGGCTTTAACTTAATGAAATTGGTATTATATCACCCGAGCATTTATGCGACCATCACTAAGCTGTAAGCTAATTTCTTCGTCCTTAGATAGTTGTTCAGTTTTAGTAACTACTTCGTTTTTACTATTACGGGTAACACTATAACCTCTGGCAATTGTCGCTAGCGGGCTAACAAGTTGCAATTGTTCAATTACGTGCACAAAGCTCTCACTTTTATGTTGTAACGCATTTTGCATAGCTTGTTTGATTCTCTGTTCATTTTGGCTTACTTGTTGTTGCTGCACTTCAATTACCTTCATTGGTGATTGTTGTAAAAGGCGTTGGTTAAGCTGCACTGGCTTATTTTGAACTTGTAGCATATTACGCTTAATTGCCTGTTTTAAACGTAAACCTAATTCATCAGCCTTTTGTTGCTGTAGTTGTAGTTGCTGCTCTGGGTGAACCTGCGATAAGCGGTGCTGGAAATAGTTCTGTTTATTGGTTAAATAAGCTAACTTCCCTTGATGAGCTTTTATCAAACGTTGTTTAAGCACAAAAACATGACTTAGTAACTCACTACTATCACTTGATACCAATTCTGCCGCGGCGGAAGGTGTTGGCGCACGTAAATCGGCGACATAATCACTTAACGTGGTATCAACCTCATGTCCCACAGCACTGATAATAGGTAATACACTTTGGTGAATTGCATGAACGACACTTTCTTCATTAAATGGCCATAAATCTTCAAGTGAGCCACCACCTCTACCAACAATTAAAACATCACACTCTTGACGGATGTTGGCAGCTTTAATAGCATGACAAATATCTCCTTTTGCATATTCTCCTTGAACAAGTGCTGGGTAGATAATCGCTTTGATATTAGGATTTCGGCGTTTAAGTACCGATAAGATATCTTTAACAGCGGCGCCAGTAGGTGAAGTGACTATGCCAACACAGCTAATGTGTTCAGGTAGTGGTTTTTTATTGGCTAAATCAAAGAGGCCTTTAGCATTTAAGCTATTTTTAAGCTGCTCGTATTGTTGGCGCAACAAACCAGTGCCAGCATCTTCCATATGCTCAATTATTAGCTGAAAGTCGCCTCGAGGTTCATAAAGGGAAACCTTTGCCCTTACTAATACTTGTTGTCCATTATTTGGTGTAGCGCCAGTGCTTAATCTTACTCGCCTATTACTGCCTTTAAACATGGCACACTTTACTTGCGATTTTGCATCTTTAAGCGATAAGTACCAGTGGCCAGACCCAGCGGCGATAAAATTAGATATTTCACCGGTTAACCAAACGGTATTAAGTTCGCTCTCTAAAATGAAGCGCACTTTTTTGGTTAACTCACTAATTTGTAATATGTGTTGTTGGCTCATAATGAAGAGATATTTTTTTAGGTAGATAGTAAGCAAGTATATCAAGTCTATCGAAATATTATCTAACTCATAATGATAATATGCATAGGCATTTTTCTAGTGGTTAGCCATTTTTGCAAACTTTATTCTTTCCTGTAATACCGTTATTTAGTTGACATACCTGTCAATAAATTGCGTTTTAGACGATAATTCAAATTTAATTCATCAAAAATATGTATTTCGGCACTATTATTGCGTTGTTTTCTAATGAGTTGATAAAAGTTTGTAGAAATAGGTTTACCTAAAACAAGAAAACGGTTAAAATTCTGCCGCAATATTCACTCCCTAACCAACCTTTTTAGAGAGATGTTGCGATGCTAAGAATTGCCCAAGAAGCTTTAACTTTTGATGATGTATTACTTGTACCTGCTCATTCAAAAGTACTCCCACACACGGCTGATTTAAAAACTAAATTAACCCGTAAAATTAATTTAAATGTACCTATGGTTTCTGCGTCTATGGACACAGTCACTGAAGCGCGTCTAGCTATTACGTTAGCGCAAGAAGGTGGTTTAGGTTTTATTCATAAAAATATGACTATTGCCGAACAAGCACAGAATGTTTCTCAAGTGAAGAAATATGAAAGTGGTATTGTTTCTGATCCTATTACTGTAAGTAGTGACTTCACTATTGAGCAAGTAATGCATAAAGCTGATGATGTTGGCTTTTCAGGTTTCCCTGTTGTTGATGGTAGTAATAGCTTAGTTGGTATTATCACAGGTCGTGATTTACGTTTTGAAACGGATTTAACGAAACCAGTTTCTTCATTGATGACTGTTAAAGAAGACTTAGTAACAGTTAAAGAAGGCGCAGCCCGTGAAGAGATTTTAGGCTTAATGCATGAAAATCGCATTGAGAAAATTTTAGTGGTTGATGATGCCTTCAAGCTTGTTGGTTTAATTACCGCGAAAGATTACCAAAAAGCAGAAAACAAACCCGATGCCTGTAAAGACGAATTAGGTCGTTTACGTGTTGGTGCTGCTGTTGGTGTTGGTGCTGGTACTGATGAACGTATTGACGCTTTGGTTGAAGCTGGCGTAGATGTATTGTTAATTGATACTTCACATGGTCACTCTCAAGGTGTTATTGACCGCGTTAGTGAAACACGTCAAAAATATCCTGATTTACAAATCATCGCAGGTAACGTTGCAACAGGCTCAGGTGCTAAAGCACTAGCCGACGTTGGTGTTGATGCAGTTAAAGTGGGTATCGGCCCTGGTTCAATTTGTACTACACGTATTGTTACCGGTGTTGGTGTTCCACAATTAACAGCTATCTCAAATGCGGTAGAAGCCTTAAAAGGTACTGGTATTCCAGTTATCGCTGATGGCGGTATCCGTTTCTCAGGCGATATTGCTAAAGCATTAGTTGCCGGCGCTCACTGCGTTATGGTTGGTAGCATGTTAGCGGGTACAGAAGAATCACCAGGTGAAGTTGAACTTTACCAAGGTCGTTACTACAAATCTTACCGAGGTATGGGCTCTTTAGGCGCAATGGCGCAAAAAGATGGTTCAAGCGATCGTTACTTCCAAAAAACTGATGGCGAAGCAGACAAGCTAGTACCAGAAGGTATCGAAGGTCGTGTTGCTTATAAAGGTCCAGTTGCGGCAATTATTCATCAGCAAATGGGTGGCATACGTTCATCAATGGGCTTGACTGGCTCTGCTACAATTGAAGAAATGCGTACTAAGCCTGAGTTTATGAAAATAACCTCAGCAGGTATGGGTGAATCACACGTACACGACGTGACCATCACCAAAGAAGCCCCTAATTATAGAATGGGATAAACTCGGTTGAGTTATTTAAGTTCGATTTCGGCGTTGCAAGTGCTCATTGACTATCGTCAACTCCGCGCTAGCGCCTTGAACTAGAACTAAAATACTCTCAACTTGATGTTGCAAGAAAAAGATAAAATGATGATGGCTAAGCTCATTGTCTAAAAAATTCAAATAGGCTGAGCTGGAATCTCGCAAGAGAAAGCTCAGCCTGTTTATTTATATATCGCTCTAAATTAATGAGCCACTACAGTAGGAAAACAACCATGAGTAAAGACATTCATGATCACCGCATACTAATATTAGATTTCGGTTCACAATACACTCAACTTATCGCACGTCGCGTACGTGAAATTGGTGTTTACTGTGAACTTTGGTCTTGGGACGTAACTGAAGAGCAAATTAAAGGTTTTAACCCAACAGGTATTATCCTTGCTGGTGGTCCAGAGTCTGTAACTGAAGAAAATTCTCCTCGCGCTCCTGAATATGTTTACACTGCAGGCGTACCGGTATTAGGTATCTGTTACGGTATGCAGACTATGGCCGAGCAACTTGGTGGTGGTGTTGAAAGTTCAAGCCATAAAGAATTTGGTTATGCTGCGGTTGAACTAATCGCTCAATCAGCTTTATTCAACAAAGTTGAAGACAGTATTGGTGATAACGGTAATGCGTTACTTGACGTGTGGATGAGTCATGGCGATAAAGTTTCAGCTATTCCAGAAGGCTTTGTAACGGTTGCGCAAACTCCAAGTTGTGCTTTTGGCGCAATGGCGAACGAAGAGAAGAAGTTCTACGGCGTTCAATTCCACCCTGAAGTGACTCACACTAAGCAAGGTTTACGTATTTTAGAAAACTTTGTTGTTGAAATTTGTCAGTGTGAAAAATTATGGACTTCAGCGTCTATCATTGATGATGCTGTTGCTAAAATGAAAGAGCAAATTGGTGACGATGAAGTTATCCTTGGTCTTTCTGGTGGCGTAGATTCTTCTGTTGTTGCTATGTTATTACAACGCGCTATTGGTGATAAGCTAACGTGTGTATTTGTTGATAATGGTTTACTTCGTTTAGACGAAGGTCAGCAAGTTATGGATATGTTTGGTGATCACTTTGGTTTAAATATCATTAAGGTTGATGCTGAACAGCGCTTCCTTGATCGCTTGGCCGGGACAAGTGAGCCAGAAGCGAAACGTAAAATTATCGGTAATGTATTTATTGATGTTTTTGAAGAAGAATCTAACAAGTTAGAGAATGCTAAATGGTTAGCGCAAGGTACTATATACCCTGACGTTATCGAATCTGCTGCATCTGCGACAGGTAAAGCACATGTAATTAAATCTCATCATAACGTTGGTGGATTACCAGATTATATGAAGTTAGGTTTAGTAGAGCCATTACGTGAATTGTTTAAAGATGAAGTACGTAAAATTGGTCTAGAGCTAGGTTTACCTTACGATATGCTTTATCGTCACCCATTCCCTGGTCCAGGGTTAGGTGTTCGTATTTTAGGTGAAGTGAAAAAAGAGTATGCTGACTTATTACGTCGCGCCGATGCTATTTTCATTGAAGAGCTTCACAAGCATGACTTATACACTAAAGTTAGCCAAGCATTTACCGTATTTTTACCTGTTAAATCAGTAGGCGTAATGGGCGATGCACGTAAATATGATTGGGTTGTCTCTTTACGTTGTGTAGAAACTATCGATTTCATGACGGCACGCTGGTCACACTTACCATACGATTTCTTAGGGTTAGTTTCTAACCGTATCATCAATGAAATTGAAGGTATTTCACGTGTAGTTTACGATATTAGTGGTAAGCCACCAGCTACTATAGAGTGGGAATAATTTATTAAGTGATGTTTTAGCTTACTGTAATTCACAATTTCATCGTCAAACGTACTCACTGACTAGCGTCAGCTCCGTGCGATTTCCTTGAATTAATAAATTACCTCGTCGTTTAAACAGCACTTAAGCGCTTTTAATATAAACCTCATTGTTGAAAAGCATTGGGGTTTTATTTTGATTAATATTCATAAAACCAAACAAGGAGCTCACACTAGTTGAGTGTTTTAGCGAAGCCGTAGAGCTTTTTATTTTTGAGCGTATGACTATACGTGATGAAATATAAAGTAAATACAATGAAGATAAAATCTCAAATAGGAAGAGCCTACATCAAGATGATTACAAGATTAGAAACTAAGCAAAGAATGAGTCGGATAGTTAAGCACAATGGAACTATTTATTTATGTGGTCAAGTAGCTGCTGATGCGACTAAAGATATTACAGAGCAAACACAAACTATGCTTGATAAGGTTGATGCACTATTAACGCAAGCAGGCAGTGATAGAGAGCATATCTTATCTGCTACTATTTATGTGAAAGACATGAGTTACTTCGCCGAAATGAACGCGGTATGGGATGCTTGGGTGCCTGCAGGTCATGCACCAGCGCGTGCTTGTGTTGCCGCTAAAATGGCTAGAGAGGCATTGCTGGTTGAAATATCAGTGGTGGCTGCTGAAATATAACTACTGACAAAAATTAGTCCTTCGCTTTATTCGTTTTGAAGCGAAGTATTTATCCCACTTCTCCTAGATTTATTTTTGTTTTAAATACTTCATGACGATATTTGAATCTATCTTTGACTGACAAAGTCGTAAGCAAGTATATTATCGTCAATCAATGTTGCATATGACTGTTTATTTTAAATATAAACCATGATGCAAACTTAAACGTCAAGGAATCAAATGTCTTCAACAGGCTTTACTGAACAAAAACTCAATCTAACAATAGCACTTTGTGCTGTACTCATTTCTATTGCCTCTTTTTATGCTACCTACTTACAAGCGAGTGCCGCAGAAAAACAAGTGAAAGCAATGACCTTACCTTTGCTGCAATACAGTACAGGTAATGTTGATGCGGAAACTAATAAACCAGTTGTTACTTTTAGTTTAAACAATGGTGGTGTAGGGCCTGCAATAATCAAAACAGTAACTTATAAATATAATAATAAATCATCATCAGACTTTTTTGATTTTTTACGAGATTGTTGCTCGAAAGAATTGAAGGAATTGAATACTCACCCGAGAAAGAGCATGGATCTATCTGAAGGAGGATATGTTACTTCATCAACCCAGAATGTGGTTATACCTGCTCAAGACAAGGTAGAGTTTTACAAGCTCTATAAGGGAGAATTAAGTGAAGCCTTGTGGTCAAAACTAAATAAAGAGCGCAGACACTTAAAGGTTGAAGCATGTTACTGTTCTTTGTTAGATGAGTGTTACCTTACTAAAAACAGAGGCGTGGTTGAGTCTGTAGCCGCATGTGAAATTTAATTGGGCATCTGCGTAATTTATCAAAAGGGAGGTTTTAATGATCAATCTACATGGCTTTGGGCCAAATTTAGGCGTGATGGATGCAAGTCCTTTTGTCGTGAAAGCTGATGTGTTTTTAAAAATGTCAGGGCTTGATTATAAGAATGTTTCAGGTCTAAAAAATATGAAAAAAGCACCCAAGGGAAAGTTGCCTTATATTTCCATTAAAGGAGATAATGAAACTACCTTGATTGCAGACTCTCAAGTAATTATCGACTATTTGATGAAAAAGTATGAATTACAACTAGATACTCACTTAAGTGAAGAACAGACAGCACATGCATACCTGATGACCAAGTCGCTAGATGAAAATCTTTACTGGTGTTTATTGTATTGTCGATGGAATCTAGAAGAAACATGGCCAACAGTAAAGGCAGCCTTTTTTAGAAAAATGCCTATTTGGTTGAGAGTTATTGTTCCTTCACTCTATCGTCGCACAGTGAAAAAGAGCTTATATGCTCAAGGTATGGGTAGGCATAGTTATGACGAAGTGACTGATATCGCGGATAAAAGTTTTAAAGCTTTAGCTGATGTATTGGGCGATAAAGCATACTTCTTTGGTGATAATCCTAGTTCATTTGACGCGACAGTCTATGCATTTTTGTGTCAGTTTATCACTGCAAAATGTCCTAACAAATTAAATGATAAAGCGCAAAGCTACGACAATTTAGTACGTTTTTGTCATCGTATAGAAAAACAATTTTATTAATGGAGTCTGTTCTTTGAAACTTAGCAATCACTATCACCAATTGGGCAAAGCCTTTTACCAACAAGGACTCCCTAGCCCAGTAGCTGAGCCGGTGTTATTACTGTGGAATGAAAAACTTGCGAATGACTTAGTTATTAACTTTTCATCACAGCAAGATAGTGAACTACTTGCTCAATATTTTTCGGGTAATAAATTACTTGAAGGCAGCCAGCCGCTTTCTCAGGCCTATTCTGGTCACCAATTTGGCCATTTTAATCCTCAATTAGGTGATGGTCGAGCTCATTTACTTGGTGAGACTATTGATGATATAGGGCAAGTCAAAGATATTCAGTTAAAAGGCTCTGGTACTAGTTACTTCTCTCGCAGTGGTGATGGCCGTTGTGCATTAGGGCCGGCATTACGTGAATTTATCATGAGTGAGGCAATGTACGCCTTAGGTGTGCCTACAACGCGTTGTTTGTCGGTAGTGGCTACTGGGGAGGCTGTATATCGAGAACGACCTTACGCAGGAGCCGTGGTCACTCGGGTAGCGTCTAGTCATATTCGTGTTGGTACTTTTCAATATTTTGCGGCGAGAAAAGATTACAAGTCAATGAAAGCGCTTGTAGATTTTTCTTGTCAGCGACATTTCCCAGACGTAGCAATTATTGATACTGACGCTAGTGAGCAAGATAGTAGCTCACAAGTATTGTCATTTTTTGAGGCAGTATTAGCAAAACAAATTCCGTTAGTGATAGCTTGGATGCGTGTCGGTTTTATTCATGGTGTGATGAATACGGATAATACTGCTATTTCAGGTGAAACTATTGATTTTGGCCCTTGTGCCATGATGAATGATTATCATAGAGATACCGTTTTTAGCTCTATAGATAAAAATTCTCGTTATGCTTATGGTGAACAAATGACCATTATGCAGTGGAATATGACACGTTTAGCAGAGACGCTATTGCCATTACTAAGCGATGACCAAGAGCAAGCCATTGAAAAAATAGAGCCATTATTAGCTGCGTTTCATCAAAACTTAATGCGAGGTTATTTCACCATGATGGCTAATAAAATTGGCATCGAGGTGTTGGTTGAACATGATGATGACCTTATTACCGAACTGATTGAATTACTTGAAGCTGAAAAGCTAGATTATACTCAAACCTTTGTGAAACTTACCAATGCCGCTATAAATGATGAAAACCATCATGAGCTTAAGACAAGCTTAGGTAGTTGGTTTGCCCAATGGCAGCAACGCATATCAGCAGATAAAGACGCTGCATTTCAATTGATGAGTAAAAATAACCCATTAGTTATTCCCAGAAATCATCACGTTGAAGCCATATTAACAAGTAGTCAAACTGCTTATGAGAAAGAGCGCGACTTATCAGCCTTAGATGACTTTCTGGGGGTATTAAAGCAGCCTTATACAGAGTTAGACAATACTCACAGTTACCAAGACGCTCCTAGTGATGGTGATGAAAACTACCATACTTTTTGTGGTACTTAATTTGTCCTAAGCTTATAAACCTAAAAGTTGTTTTAACTTATCAGCACCAGCGCGACTGGTGCTGAGCTCTGTTTTAGCCTGGTCATTCATTATCACCATCAACTTACCATTAAACCAACGCTGTATTTCTTTTACTTTATCGATATTAATTAAATAACTGCGATGAATACGAACAAACGCAGATTGCGACAAACCTTGCTCTAAGACGTCAAGTTTTTCTGATAAGTAGTGGTTTGATTCACCATCCCAAGCTAAACAATTTCCTTGAGAGGATTTAATAAAAAGTATTTCGTTAGGTTTAAGTATTATCATACGCTCTCCCTGTTTACTCACTAAACGCTGTATGCACTCTGTCGATTGAAGGTTAACATTGTCAGTATTTTGATTCTTTTTAGTTAATCGACTCTCCTCCGTTTGTAAGGCATTAAATAACTGCTTCTTTGCTTTATCTATGGCATCTTTTAACCGCCCCAGCGGGAAAGGTTTTAATAAATAATCAGTAGAGGATTGTTCAAATGCTTGAATGGCATATTGATCATAAGCGGTAGTAAAAATGATCAGTGGTTTGTAATTAAGTAAACTTAATAACTCCATGCCACTAATCTCTGGCATTTGAATATCTAATAAGACTAAGTCGGGCTCTTCCAAATTAATTAACGCTACCGCCTCTTTGCCCGTTGTAGCAAAACCAACCACCTCAACATCAGTCATTAGACTTAATTGATGTGCAAGTTTATCTCGGGCAGGTTTTTCATCGTCAGCAAAGATGACGCGAATTTTTGCCGGTGATAGTGTCATGTCATTATCACTCATACCGCCATCTCCATAATAATAGTGGCGCCAGAGTTTTCACCTGTACCATTAGATAATATAACTTTTCCTTGTGGTAGCTGTAGCATTCGCTGTTGTAAGTTCTTCATGCCAATACCTTGACCATAACCTTTTGTAATGACTTCGTCACTGAAACCTGAGCCATTATCACTGATTGAAATCACTAAAGTCTTATCGATTTTCTTAACGTTAACGCTGATTGTTAATTCTGTTTTCTTGGCATTATGCTTAATGGCATTTTCAATGATGGGTTGTAAAATAAGTGGCGGTACTTGTATCTTTAGTAATGGTGTTGGAATATCAAGATTAACGTTAAGTCTGTCCCCAAAGCGAGCCTTTTCAATATTTAAGTACTTATCGATGATTGCTATTTCTTGTTGTAAAGAGACACTATTTTGTTCGCCTGTATCTAATGAGTAACGAAGGATATCTGCTAATTCATGTAGAACTTCATCAGCTAAATCAGGGTTAGAATGTATGTAAGCTGAAATAGTATTTAAGCTATTGAACATAAAATGAGGATTTAATTGATACCTTAACGTTTGCAGTTGTGCTTGTTTTCGTGCTTGTCGTTCTTGTGATATTTTGCCTCTGCTTTCAATAAAGCGAGTAATAAAATAGATAGGTGTACCCCAGGAAATACCTCCCCAGAACACAAAAACCCCCATGCTATTTTTGCTCTGAAAAGCTAACTCGAGTAATTGGTCTGTCACGCTTAACCCTAAGGTCATGAAGCTAACGGTAATGAACCATTCAACAATCGTATTTTCAACCCCTCTACTGCGAAGTGTTAATATTGTAAAAGCAGCCAACCAAACCGGTAACCAATAAAAGCTAACAAACCATATACAGGTTGCGAGCAATGAGTTGAGAGATATCGATGCAATACCAAAAAATATCAAACCAGCGGTGAACATAAGATCCACAAGGAGTAAGATAAAAAAACTGTATTTAAAAAAAGGGTGACGTAACATGGCTTACTCGATTCATCAATAAATCTTAAGAGAGTGACTAAAGGTATCTAACATAATGCTTCAATACCTTTGTAGTAGTTAACTTGTTATTATTTTTACATTAGTGATAGCTTAGCAAATTAAAAATAGCTTATGTTACTTATTTTTAAGGTGTTTTTATTGCTAGCCAATTGCTGCCCCTGCATAGAACGCCATACTAAACTCAAACCAGCTAAGCTTTTTGCTGACCAATCTTTTTGACTGCCAAAGCCAAATTGTTTCAGCTGAGAAAAAGGGACTTCCACTGTTGTCCAATGATCACTTGGTTGTAAGGTGGCCGAAAAGTGATCCCAATCTTGTATCTCACTATGATAAACAGAAATGCCAAACGGAACGTTAGACCCTTGGTACGTTATTTTCACTCCTTTATATTGAGAGGCATCAACAGGCGAATCAAACATAACCTGCATACCTGCCCATGCACCAAAACCACCAGGTTTACCTAGTTGAGTATCTATTGACAACATATTGTCTTGCAGCGCTATTGTCGATGTCGATTTTCCACCCATCATTGTATCGCTAATCGCTTGCCATTTAATCTCATCTTCAAAGTTATCAATTGTTTTTTTAGCTGAGCTAGCAATAGCTGTAGCTCCGTTACACTTTTCGCCAAGTATGGTTATCTTTTTATTTTGGGCAATAAGCTCTTCTCGATCGACTTTTTTACCTGACTTATACACAGCTTGGATATGACTTATTTGGCTGATGTCGTTGAGTGGATTATTTGCTAATAAAATAAAACTTGCTTGAAATCCCGTTTTTAACTGACCTAGCTCTGGCGCATTAATTATTTTTGCTGCATCTATTGTCGCGGCATTAATTACCTGAGCACTTGTTAACCCTGATTGAGCTAACGCTTGTAACTCATTATGCAGACCGCTGCCATGTAAAGTATAAGGATTACCAGCATCTGAGCCAGTGCCAATGGTAATACCCGCTTGAGCAATAAGTTTAAGGTTTTGGTAGGCCAATTGCCTTTTTTGCCAGGCAATATCTTTCCACTTTGAGGGCTGAGGCACTTTATCAAATAAGCAGTGTTGCAATTTATCTGGTACTGTCGCTAACAAGGTTGTGTTACGACTAATTTCTTGGTGATCATGCTCTGCGCTGTGATTTTGATATACCGCTAACGTAGGTATGTAAGCGACATCATGCTTAACCATAAGCGCGATAAATTCATCATCGACTGCCTCGGTATTTATGCCGTGAGCTAATGCCGTTGCACCGGCTTTAATTGCTCTTTTAGCATCAGCTAAGGTAGATACGTGGACAAAATAAGGCAGTCCGGCTGCTTTTGAGCGTTTACCTAATTCAGCTAGTTGGCTATCAGTCAATGAATTACCATGGCCGCCAAAGGTTTCAATGACGGCTTTGGTTAGATGAGGCTTTCGTGCCATATGTTGTTGCCATAAACCCTCTATAGCTTCATCACTGGTTACTTCCAGTGCGCTGCCACCAAACTGTGTACCATGACCGCCAGGGTTGGTAAATAAGACTCCTGCATAAAATAAATTTGGTGAGGTCTTTTGATTTATTAAATTTTTTGCCTCGTTGAGGGTATTATCAAATGAAAATAAGTCAACAACACTGGTTACGCCTAAATATAAATTTGAATTAAAATGCGCATCAACGGGTAGGTATTGAAACTCTTTACCGTAGTTGCTGCCAGATGCACCCAAGTGAACGTGCAAATCAACTAATCCAGGGAGCGCAAAATTATTTTGGGCATCGACAACAGAGTCGGCTGCTTTTTTATCGGCTTTCTTGTTGGTAATTTTGATAATTTTACCATCTTCAATATATACAGTGCTTGGATGGCTAAAGTTACTTTGTTCCGCTTGATATAGGCGAACATTGTCTATACGTAAATCTATGGCCTGTGCATTTATGCTGCTTACCATGGTAAGACCTGCAACTATGCTCTTTATTGTCAGTGTTAACTTGCTCATGAGTTCCACTCCTTCGAGTTATTGAAGCTACTGAAACCATGCAATGAAACTTGTATCGTTAATAAAGCGATATTCACTAGAAAATAACCGATGAACAGGGTATTCATTGGTACTATATTGGCACCAAAGGCGTAAGTTAATATCGATATCATACAAATGATAGTAGCTGCTATTTTTGCGATTGTTTGGATCATGATGTCTTCCTTTATCTTGTGGTTTTTTATTACGACACTTATGTGTTGATGGGATAAATTTAGCGAATTAGCAGAGGTCTGTCGGTGTACTTTCTTTGAACTGACATTATTCCTCCTTGAATCGACATAAAAACCTAAATAGAGGGGAAGCTGAGCATTTTTACCTTAGGCAAGGTATGATATATACATAAATACTTGCTCATTATTAATGTGAAATACTCATGACAACCAATCAAACTTTCGATTCAAATCCTCAAACTATTGCTCAAAGTTCTCAATTAGCAAAGTTACTCAAGCAAACGTTTGGTTTCGATGGTTTCCGTCAAGGGCAAGAGCAAACAATCAGTCAATTGCTTAATGGGCAGTCGAGTTTATCTATTTTTCCTACCGGCTCAGGTAAGTCACTTTGTTATCAACTAACCGCGTTGCAATTACCGCACGTTACTTTAGTTGTATCGCCGTTGTTAGCCTTAATGAAAGATCAATTAGCTTTTCTTGCTAGCAAAGGTATTAAGGCGGCGAGTATCGACTCAACCTTAAAAGGTGATGAAGCACAAACTGTGATGGCAGGCGTACGCAGCGGCGAAATTAAAATATTGATGGTGTCAGTTGAACGCTTTAAAAACGAAAGATTCAGACAGTTTATTCAATCGGTACCTGTGTCTATGTTAGTGGTTGATGAGGCACATTGTATTTCGGAGTGGGGCCATAATTTTAGACCAGACTATTTAAAGCTGCCTAGCTACTGCCAAGCGTTAAACATTCCTTTAGTGTTATTACTTACTGCCACAGCTACCCGAAAAGTTAAAATGGACATGGCGGAGAAATTTCATATTCAACGCGATCATATTGTACAAACCGGTTTCTATCGCGCTAATCTCGATTTAAGTGTGGTACCTGTTGTTGAATCTCAAAAAAATGTTCTGTTAGCGCAAACTATTCATCAGCAACAAGGTGCGGGTATCGTTTATGTTACCTTGCAACACACAGCAGAAATGGTTGCGCAAAACATGCAGCAACAGGGAATTAACGCCTGTGCTTATCACGCCGGTTTTGATAGTGATACCCGCAGTCAAATTCAACAAGATTTTATGGCCGGTAAAATCCAAGTTATTGTTGCTACCATTGCCTTTGGTATGGGCATAGATAAAAGTGATATTCGCTTTGTTATTCATTATGACTTGCCTAAATCGATTGAAAACTACAGTCAAGAAATAGGCAGAGCAGGGCGAGATGGCATGCCTTCTTACTGTTTTACCTTAGCAAACCTTGATGGTCTTAATACGGTTGAAAACTTTGTTTATGGTGATACCCCAGAATTAGCAGGTATTGAAATGGTGATTAACTCTATTAAGAAAGATACGATGACCAGTGATTCTTATGGAGGGTATGATGGCCAAGCAAAAGGCAAGTGGGAGTTACAAATACTGCAATTGTCTAATGCCGCTAATATTAAGCAATTGCCTTTAAAAACCTTATTAGTGCAGTTAGAGCTATGTGGTGTTATTGAGCCGCTTTATGCCTACTTTGCTGATTTCAAAATTAAGTTGTTAAAACCCAAAGGTGAAATCCTTAATAGTTTTAATGATCAACGTCAGGATTTTCTCCAGCGCATATTTAATGCGACAGACTTTAAGAAAGTATGGGGCAGTTTAAATTTCGATACTCTTTTACAAGATAAAAGTATTGAACGTAATCGCGTTATTGCTGCACTTGAATATCTAGAAGAGCAACAATTAATTGTGCTGGAAACTAAGGGTATGACGGAAGTTTTTAATGTTAATCTTCATGAGCTTGCTGACCCTAGGCTAAGTCAATCGCTCTTTGATTACTTTATTGATAAAGAAGAAAAAGAAATAAAGCGTATCGCTTCACTCGTGCGATTTTTTCAATTAGATAGCTGTTTAAGTGCTAATTTATCACGATACTTTGATGACAATAGCTTTGATAACCCCAACACCTCGCAGCAATGTGGTCACTGCAGTGTATGTCGTGGACAAGTTGCTCACTTACAGCACTCTCAAGTTAATGTGCCTTGGCCAAGTGATGATAGTTTAAAGCAGGGCATGAGCGATTTAGCTGAGCGACTGTCAGGTAAAATAAATCAACCATTATCATTAGAAAGCTATTGTCGTTTTTTTGCTGGCATGACAGTGCCTTTGTTTGGTCGAAACAAAGTCAGACAAATACCAGGCTTTGCTTCATGTGAGCAGCAGCGCTACCAAGCTATTAGAGAAAAGCTGGCGAACTTAGGTTAAAGGCTCATGCTGAAAGCAAAGATAAAGCGTCTATAAGTAATTACGAGAAATACAGTTGATTAATTTGGGCAGTTAATTGAATCATATTACTTTTTAATAAAAAAGGGATGCACATTGGCATCCCTTATTTTTTGAAAGTTTTGGTCTGTTTATCGCTATGGACTATTTTTCTATGTCGACCTGGACGGTATTTATAATACCGTCATAAATTACCGATAATACAATAGAGCCTTCACTGGCTGAAGTACTGGTTATCTTATAATGTGCGCTGCTAAGACCCGCTGATATTAATTCAAGTTCGACTATATCGTTACCAATAATCTCCCAGTTAGCAAATTCGGAAACATTAATATTACTAGGTGAGGCATCATAATTTGCTGTTAAGCTTAATTCAGTTGATTTTAATGGCTTGATTGTAATGGTATCTTCACCTTCATTAATTTGTGTATCGGTAAGTTTAGCATCGCCTTCGACCGTTAAAATAACCTTGGCATCTTTGCCGCCACAAACACCTAATAACTGAGTAACCCCTGGTTTAAGTGCTAATATTGTGCCCTTATTTACGCCACTATTGGTGAGGCCTGTTAAACCTGTATCTTGTTGTTGCCATTCTATGCTTGGGTCTATATCAAAAACTTCAGTTGATACGCTTTCAATAAGTTTGGCTTGAGCATTGACCTTGACGCGATCACCCATATTTAATGTTATGGTCGTTGTGATCTCATCTGCCAGCAAAATATCAATGCTATCTAAATCTTTAGGATCAGCCGTGACAGTTAATTGTGCGTTAATAGCACCTATTGATGAGGTAATCGTGGTATTTTCTATGCCCTCGGCTGAGGTATACAACACACCATTTTTATCAATAACAGCACTGGTTTGATCATCAAGGGTAAAAGTCATATCTTTTATTGTATTGAGAGAAAGATAATCATCTTCATAACGGACATCGCCGCTAATACTCGCATCAATACAAGTATGAATATTTCCAGTTTCAGGAGAGATTTGCTTTAAGGTGATTGAGCTAACGCCCACATCACTTATCGACATTTCACCTTCACCCGCAATATCATTTATCGTGGTACCGGTTATAGTTACTTTGCCTTGATCAACATCTGAATTTTTTACGCCGGTGACTAATCCATTACTATTAACTGTGGCAATGCTGGTATCGCTTGAAGACCACGAGGTCAATTCTGCTGTTACGTCTCTTGTGTCCCCTTTGCTATCAAGTCCTATTGCAATGAGTTGATGCGACTCGCCGGCTTCTAAGCGCATTTGTCCATTGGTTATTTCAAACTCTTCTATTATGGTGCCATTAGCGCGCAGTTTTTCTAATTCAACGGCTCTAGCTAACTCCTCAGAGTTATTATCAGAATCACAGCCAGTAAGTAGGGTAGTTGTTATCGCTAAGCTAAGGAGTGTTATTTTAGATAGATTAGGTAATGAATTCATAAGAGCTGCCAATATAAAGTATTTTTAAGTGAAAATTTAAATGTGTTTCTTAAAATTTATTCTCAAAAGTGATAGGTGAAACCAAGGGAAATATTCGTTATTTCAATATAGCTGTCTTTGTAAAGAGATTGGTATCCCAAACGAATGTTAGCTTGTTCAAAATAGGGGATTTTCTGGTGCATCGAGACACCCCATGAAAAGCCATTATAATGATCTTCACCATTATAGGTTTCTTCGGGACCTGACACTGTCATGTCGGTCATGGCATAACCGACAGAGACATCCATACCAAAACCATCTCGAATGTCTGATTGCATCACAAAATAAAGTGCAACACTTTGCTCTAAATCGAACGTCATGCGGTAAATGTCATCGTCATTACCTCTCAAGTATTGTGCTTCAAAAGCCATGTTATTGTTGCTAACACCTGCACGTAACGCTATGGCACTTGGTTTGGCGTTTTCACTCGACAATTCAATATCAGTGGTCAAATAATCCATACCAATATAATAATCATCGGCAAAACATTGCGTTGATAAGGTTAAGAGTGAAATGGCTATTATCTTGTAGAAAATGCCCATGCTGTTTCTATTGCGAGTCTTGTTCATAAGTAGTAAACAATATCCATGTTAATTTGACGTGAATTAGTTTGTCGCTATTATACTCAAATGAGACGAAAATACTAAAAATAGGAGACTTTTGCTGAGTTTTTTATTAAAGTGCGAACCATAATAACGTAAAGCTTGTTGTTTTTTTCTATAAAATGCTTAAGGAAAAGTTTGAAAGAAAACTTTTATAATCTAAAGCACAAGCCGTAAAAGTGAATAACTATGAGAGCAACTAAGCGCATTGCAGATGCGACGCAAGAGTCTTTACATCGAATTTTTACCATTGCTGAAGCCCCTGATTCTACTTTAGGGCGTCTTGAGCAAGAAATGTCGCAAAATTTGGTTGGTTTTTTAAACAACCACATTGTTGCCAGTAAAAATGCTTTAACGGATATTGAGCAAGATTTTATTAATCCTCATATTCCAGAGCAACCTGAATTTGTTTCTGACCATATGCGTCATTTGCTTGATAAATTAGTCGCGCAATCAGTACATACTTCAAGTCCCAGCTTTATAGGTCACATGACCTCAGCGTTACCTTCATTTATTTTACCGCTATCTAAGTTGATGGTGGGATTAAATCAAAACTTAGTTAAAGTAGAAACATCAAAAGCTTTTACGCCTCTCGAACGTCAAGTATTAGGCATGATGCACAACTTGGTATACCAGCATGATGATGATTTTTATCAAAACTGGATGCATAGTGCACAGCACTCTTTAGGCGCTTTTTGCTCAGGTGGTACTGTCGCTAACATTACCGCTTTATGGGTAGCTCGTAATAAGCTATTAAAAGCTGATGGTGACTTTAGGGGCGTAGCTAGAGAAGGCTTGCACCGTGCTATGAAACACTATGGTTATCAAGATTTAGCTATTTTAGTGTCTGAACGTGGTCATTATTCATTGAAAAAATCGGCTGACATTCTCGGCATAGGCCAAGAGAATGTTATTGCTATTCCTACCGATGAACATAATAAGATAGATTGCCAAAAGCTGGCAGAAAAATGCCAAAAACTTGCTTCACAAAATGTCAAAGTACTCGCTATTGTTGGTGTTGCTGGCACCACTGAAACGGGTAATATTGACCCTCTTGATAAAATGGCAGCTATCGCCCAGCAAAATGCGTGTCATTTTCATGTTGATGCCGCCTGGGGTGGGGCAACATTGTTATCGAATAAATACCGTGCTTTGCTTAAAGGCATCGAACAGGCCGACTCAGTGACCATAGACGCGCATAAACAAATGTATGTACCTATGGGCGCCGGTTTAGTTATTTTTAAAGATCCTGCCTCTGTGAGTGCGATTGAGCATCATGCGGAATATATATTACGTAAAGGCTCAAAAGATTTAGGTAGTCATACGTTAGAAGGCTCTCGCCCTGGTATGGCTATGCTGGTATATGCAAGCTTACATATTATTAGTCGACCAGGTTATGAAATGCTTATTAATCAGGCTATTGAAAAGGCTGAATACTTTGCCGAGCTGATCAATCAACATGAAGACTTTGAGTTAATAACCCGACCTGAATTGTGTTTACTAACGTATCGTTATGCGCCTAAATCAGTGCAAAACTTATTAGCTAGAAATGATGATGAAGCCAATATCTCGGTGAATTTGCTACTCGGTAAGCTGACTAAGTTTATTCAAAAGAGACAGCGTGAAGATGGTCGTTCTTTTGTTTCACGTACTCGCATAGAAGTCAGTCGATATGGTGGTGAAAAAGTAATTGTCTTTAGGGTTGTATTAGCAAACCCCTTAACAACGAAAGAAATTCTCCAAGATATCCTACAGCAGCAATGTGAATTGGCGAAAGAAAGTGAGAACTTTTTACCCCAATTACTGAAAATGGCAGAATAATCGCCGTACCTGTTGAAAATAAGACAATAAAAAAGGCACAAGTTAATCTATTAACTTGTGCCTTTTTTGTGTCTGATTAACTACTTAGCTTTTACTAACATGTGTTTAAGTGAATACTTGAACACTGATGCTGCTATTTTAGTAGTTATGGTAAAGACCAAAATCTTGATTTATTTTACAGTTTTGCTTATCAGCCCAAAGGTAATATTCTTGGTCTTCCAACTCACTTGCTGCTTCTTTATCAAGTAATATAATAGCGTTTTCGTGAAGCTGTAAAGATGAAGCCGGGCATACTGCTGATAGAGCACCGGTAACCATATCTTTTACTGCTTTTGCTTTGTTTTTACCTGTTGCCATTAATAGTACATATCTAGCATCTAGAATAGTCGCAATACCCATGGTCATAGCTAACGTTGGTTGAAATTCATCAGCAGCAAATAAACGACTGTTATCGTCAAGGGTTTGCTGAGTTAGGGTTTTAATACGAGTACGAGAAGCTAAGCTTGAAGTAGGCTCATTAAAACCAATATGGCCATTGGCACCAATCCCTAAAATTTGTAAATCGATACCACCGGCTTGAGAAATTTTATCTTCGTATGCTAAGCCTTGTTCTCTTGGATTTTCACCTTGGTTACAGGTAGGTACGAAAGTTTTAGATTTATCAATATCAACGTGATTGAACAAGTTTACATTCATGAAGTGACGGTAGCTTTGTTCATTCTTTTCATCAATACCTAAATATTCATCTAAATTAAAGCTAGTTGTATTGCTGAAGCTAAGCTCACCAGCTTTGTGCTTATTAACCAATTCTTTATAAAGGCTAATAGGCGTACTGCCTGTTGCCAAACCTAAAACTGGTTTTGATTTTTTACTGATTAATTCTGCAACCCATTCTGCTGCACTTTCGGCAACTTGCTGTGCATCATCAAAAATAATAACTTGCATGTTTTTTCCTTAGGAAAATTAAATTAATAAAGTATCACCGTACGCTTATGTTTTTTAAGCGGCAAACTCTACAGTATGATAAATATCGCCTTACATTATTAAAAAATGACAGCGCTGTCAATTGTTAATGGTGTTTGTTGATAGTTCTCTTTGTTCAGTTATATATTCTTTTCGATGTAATAATAGGGTCCTAGTGCATGTAAATCAGTTGACTGAGGACTTAACAACATTACCTAATGAATATTATAGCTGTTAATAGATAAGGCAATGTAGTTTTTCTTTTGCTAAAAATTTAGACATAACGGCTTGTTGAGTGCATTATGAGAGCTATACTTTACTAAAGATAATCATTGAGAAATTGTCATGAGTAATAAAGGCTTACGAACCACAGAGCAATGGATTGATCTTATCGCTAATAGCGAATTACCCGCTATTACTTCAACAGCTAAAATGTTGGATAGATTTTCTAACGATGATAAATCATCCTTACCTAAGTTAAGTGAAGCCATCTTGCATGATCAAGGTCTGTCCTCATGCTTGCTTAAAGTCGCTAACAATATTCAGCACATCAGTATTAATAAAGTTACTACTGTCTCTCGAGCCACTGTAGTACTTGGTATTCAAACGGTCAAAAATATTTGTTTAACGTCTAAGTTAGTTTCCAGCTTATTAGCTTCAAATACGCTTGATATTAATGTTTATGAACACTTGACTCAATTAATGGCTAACTCCTTTTATGCAGGTATGCTGGCTAAGATGATGGTGCCAAAATATAGTGAAGAAGTACAAGAGGAAGTGTACCTTGCGGCGATGTTATATAGAGTCGGAGAAACCGCTTTTTGGAGTGCGGGTGGAGATGTAGCTAAAAAATTAGCTAATTATGAGGCTGAATCTACTCGGGATTTTGACCAATACTGTCAGCAAGAGTTGGATACAAGCTTTAGTGAATTAAGTAAGGGCTTGGCGGGAACTTGGAACTTGAGTGACTTACTTATTAAGGCTCTGGATCAACCCACCACACGTACCAATGAAGTCAAAGTTATTTATTTTGCCGACAAACTCAGCGCAATTATTGCAAGCCCTGAAGGTTGTGAAGATGACTATCATCGCTTACTTGAAGAAATTTCCAAAATTGTAGGTGTTTCAGTAAAGCAGTTAAAGGTTCGGATAGAGCATACACGTGAGTTTGCTCAAAAATTGCTCTCTTCTTATGGTGCTGAAATATTAATAGAGCGTATTAAGTGTTTACCGAAAGCTGAGGATTTTAAATCTCTTGGAGAATCCTTCAGTAATAAAGAAGTGGTGAGTAGGGATAAGGCCTTATTGGATGGTTTTATGAGGCTGACTAAGTTGATGCAAAGCAGTAAGGATTTTAATGAATACTTACAGTTAGCCTTGGTAAGTATTGCCAATACTTTTGCTTTTGATCGTAGTTCTTTTTTAATGTTAGTCGATGGTCGTGCGAGAGTTAAATCAAGATTGGTGCTTGATAAAAATGCGCAAGACGATGTTATGAAAATAAATATTGATATAAAACATAGTGATAATGTAATTGCTAGAGTACTTAGTAGTGATACCGCTGCGTTGATCAATGACCACCAAGAAATTCGCTGGCGAGATTTAATCACCCTAGAGATAAGTGAGCTGATTGGAGAGGGCGCTATCGCTTTTGTGCCAGTAAAAATAGGAAGCAAAGCAATAGGTATGATGTGCTTGCAGTTATTTGAATCAAAAGAAAAAATAGAGACGAAAGATTTCCAACAGCTATGTGCCTATGTTGAGCATCTTAATATGTGTTTAACCATGATTAAATACAGTTAACTGAATAATAGTTACTGCTTTTATCAAAAGTAGAGTACGAATTAGTTGTTTGTAAATAGGGATACAATTAATTACTCGTTTTAGCATGTCTTCTGATAAACTAGCGATAATTTTATCCATTAATGCACGCCAGTACCTAAATTATAATGACCCAACCTTCTACAACTCAAGCAAGCTCATTCAGCGCTAGCTTTATCTTAAATAAAGCTCATTATAGTGAGTGTTACAGCCAGTCCAGTACGTTAGAACATAATAAAAAAACCTACTTTAAAGCCAATATCTTAACTGTTTTTGGTTTGATTATTTTATTGTTTACTCCTGTTAACCCCTATGCTGCTTGGTTTGTTATAGCTTGTGGTATTCTCGAAACGCTAAGTGTTTATTACCATAAGCCTTGGTGGGTAATGAGACAGATGCTTAGCAAGGCGTCTGGTAGTGAAGTTAAGCTTACTGTTGATGAGCAAGGTATACTGACGGAATCATTTCATATCAATAGTCGTATTTTATGGACAGATGTTACTGCTGTTACTGAAACTGACTTAGGTTTTGTTATCTTTTTTAGTTTAGGCAAAAGTGTCACCGGCAAAGACATTGCCAGTAAAAGTTATCTATCTAAAAGTTGTTTTTCTGACGAAGCGACTAGTTTTATTGCAAAGAAGAATCCTGCTGTTGAGTAAAGCCGGCAGTAAATAAGTAAACAAAGATGAAGTAATATCTCTATGGTTAAACAAGCATTTATGCGGTTATCTAACCCTAAGTTTATCGTACTGTTTTTAGCAGTCTGGGTATGCGTATTGCTACTTTCTAGTTATCCGCTGAGTGAACTAGCTGATTATAGTTTGTTTACCTTTTTAGGTGCTTTGGGTGCTATTTTTGCTAATTCAACAGGGGCTGGCGGCGGTGTGGTGTTCATTCCCATGTTTACACAGCTTAATTTTACTGAGCAAGAATCAATAGCGACAAGCTTTGCTATTCAATGTTTTGGCATGACCGCTGGGGCTGTTACTTGGTGGCACCATTATAAAACAGAAAAAACAGACCTACGTTTATGGCAAGGTTTTAAACGCATCATTAGTGTAACCACTGTTGCTTCAGTTATTGGTTTATATGCAGTCTTTTATTTCCAGGCTAATTCTCCTGCAGCTTTGCATATTAGTTTTAGCTGGTTCTCTTTGCTTTTAGGCTTTTTCATCATATTGACCATCTATTTGCTGCAACCACACCGTGAGCGTAGCCAGTTATATTATGTTGACTATATTGCACTGGTGTTGATTGGTTTGTTTGGTGGCGCCGTTACTGCTTGGTTAAGTGTAGGCGTGGGGGAGTTATTAGTTATTTACCTACTGTTACGTCATTTTGATATTAGTATGGCAGTAGCTGCAGCGGTTATTGTGTCTGCTATTAGCGTCTGGGCAGCAATTGGCCAAGTTAATCATGATGTTTATTGGCAAGTGGTTTTATTTGCCGGTCCGGGGGCGGTATTAGGTGGCATTTTTGCTAAAACCTTAGTTACACATTTATCAGCAACTAAGCTGAAGTTATTTTTTGCATCTTGGTTGTTGATCAGTGGCGCCGTAGGTTTAACTTAGCTTAACTACCACAAAAATGATCTGTTACAAGTCTTAATGAGAGTTATTCTCAAATACCTTGACAGCTTTTACAGTGCTTGTACAATTCGTCCACAATATTTTATGGAGACACTATTTATGTTGAAAAAATTGATTATTACCTCATTTGTTGCATTACTTTCTACAGTTAGTTTTATGACAAGTTTTATTGCTAATGCAAGTGAAGAAGTTAATGTTTACTCTTACCGACAACCTTTTCTTGTGAAACCTTTGTTCGATAAGTTTACCGAGCAAACGGGTATTAAAGTAAATGTAGTTTTTGCTAAAAAAGGCATGGCTGAGCGTTTAGCCCGTGAAGGTAAATATAGTCCCGCCGATATATTACTTACCACAGATATTAGCCGCTTGGTTGAATTACGTGACAAAAACTTAGTTCAAGCGGTTAACTCAACTATTTTAAGTGAGGCAATTCCTAAGCAATACCAAGCACAAGATAATACTTGGTTTGCGTTAACTACCCGCGTTCGTAATATCTATTCAGCAAAACGTTTAGGCAAGATAGATGTAAACTATGAAGATTTAGCCGATGAAAAGTATAAAGGTCGTGTTTGTACTCGTAGTGGCAAACACCCATATACTGTTGCTTTAGTAGCGTCAATGATCAGCGAACATGGCGAAGTTTATACGTTAGACTGGCTGAAAAAAGTTAAGAGTAATTTAGCACGTAAACCACAGGGCAGTGACCGTGGCCAAGTACAAGCAATTCATCAAAAATTGTGTGATATTTCTTTAGGCAATAGTTATTACTTTGGCAAAATGTTAAAAGATGACAAACAAAAAGTATGGGCAGATGAAGTGTATATTAACTTCCCTAACCAAAAAAATCGTGGCGCCCATATTAATATCTCAGGCGTTGCCATGGCTAAATATGCTCCGAATGCCAAAAATGCGCAGAGCTTGATGGAGTTTTTAGTGTCTCAACCCGCGCAACAGTTATACGCAGAAACGAATATGGAATACCCAGTTCGAGCAGGTGTTGAAGTATCCACGCTTGTTGCTTCATGGGGAAGTTATAAAGCCGATACATTGCCGTTAGAAGACATTGCTAAAAACCGTAAAGTAGCATTGAAGTTATTAGATCAAGCACAGTTTGATTTGTGATAGCACTGAATAACAGTAAAACATGGAAGTTATCTAGTTACCTAATAGCACTGGTACTTATGGTACCTGTGCTGGTTATGCTAGTTGGTGGTGTTAATGCTTCAACACAATTGTTTTCTCATTTGTGGCAGACGGTACTACCAAGTTATCTCGAAAATACCCTATTACTCGCCTTTTGGGTGGTATTATTAGCATTAATATTCGGCGTATTTAGCGCCGCTATCATTACCCAAACGAATATCGTTTTCAAAAAGCAATTACGCTGGTTATTACTGCTACCTTTAGCAATGCCTGCTTATTTAGTGGCTTATCTCTATACTGATTTATTTGATTACGCCGGTCCGGTCCAGCGCAGCCTGAGAGCTTGGTTTGATTGGCAATCGCCAAGTGATTATTGGTTTTTTGATATTCGTACCTTACCTGGCGCGGCTTTAATGTTGGCGTTAGTGTTATTTCCTTATATTTACATGTTGACTCGTGGCGCTTTTGAACAGCAAGATCAAAACCTAACTCGAGCCAGTCGATTACTTGGCTTAACCGCTAAACAAAGTTTTTTTAAAGTTGCGCTACCCTTGGCAAGACCTGCAATTGCAGTTGCCGCGAGTTTAGTGTTGATGGAGACCTTAGCTGATTTTGCTACCGTGCAATATTTCTCAGTTAATACCCTTACCACGGCTATTTATGATACTTGGCTTGGTTATGGTGATTTAGGCGCAGCAAATGCCTTAGCAAGCGTGTTGATGTTATTAGTACTGTTTGTGGTATTAGCAGAGCAAAAAAGTAGGGCAGGGCTGCGTCATCAGAGCGCTCGCCCTAATTTAAATAGAGAGCTTATTCAGCTATCTTTTGGCCAGCAAGTTATTGCTAGTATTTTTTGTTGGGCACTGGTCATTTTTGGCTTTTTACTTCCATTAACGTTATTAATCGTTATGGCGATAGAATACAGCGATGTGGCACAGTTATCGGTGTTAATGTCTACCGGCGTTAATTCATTAAAAATTTCAGTTGTTGCGGCAACCGTAGCGGTACTAATTGCTTTATCATTAGGCTTATATCAGCGTTTGCACAGTGACAAATATCGTCAGCTGCCACAGCAAATATCAGGTTTTGGTTATGCAGTACCAGGTACCGTACTTGCTATGGCAATGTTGTCAACTCTGGGGCCACTTGATCATTGGCTAAATGGCGTGGTTGAGGCTCTAGGCTTTACTGCGCCAGGACTAATCTTATCAGGTTCACTATTTGCTATTATATTGGCACTAGTGGTGCGTTTTTCCGCTATAGCCAATGGCACTATTGTTAGTGGCATTAAACAAATTCCACAATCTCTTGATTATGCACCAGCGTCATTAGGGGTTAACTTAAAGGGCAGTTTAACTAAGGTACATTTACCTATTTTAACTCCTGCAATTTTTGTCGCTTGGTTATTAGTCTTTGTTGAGGCAATGAAAGAATTACCTGCGGTATTACTACTACGGCCATTTAATTTTGAAACGCTAAGTAGCCAAATTTATCAGCTTATTTCTGATGAAATGTTAGAGCAAGGCGCGTTAGGGGCAATCCTTATTGTGTTGTTTGGTTTATTACCTATTGTGTTACTGAATAAGAGCAAGGAAAAAGTATGACGGTGTTATTAACAATTCAACAACTTTCGGTGAAATTACAAGATAAAGTGGTTTTATCCGAGTTGGATTTAACGCTTGATGAAGGTGAAATTTTAGGACTTGTTGGTGCGAGTGGCTGTGGAAAAACCACCTTACTCAACGCTATTGCGGGTTTTAATAAACCAAGTGAAGGTAAAATAACAATTGATGGCTTTTTATTAAATGATGGTAAAAACTGTCTTCCGGCTGAAAAACGACAAGTGGGCATGATTTTCCAAGATTATGCGTTATTTCCTCATTTAACAGTAAAAGAAAATATTGCTTTTGGGATTGCTAAGTTAAATAAAGCAGAGCAAGTCGCACAAATAAATCACTTACTGACAATATTAAAGTTAAACGACTTAGGTGACAGCTATATTCACCAGCTGTCTGGTGGTCAACAGCAACGTGTGGCAATCGCAAGAGCTTTAGCCCCAAAACCTAAATTACTCTTACTTGATGAGCCCTTTTCAAATATCGATGCTCGCCTTCGTAATGAGTTAATGGTCGAGATAAGGTTGTTATTAAAGCAGTTTAAAATGACTGCTATTTTTGTAACCCACAATAAAGATGAAGTTTTTACTTTT
>Ga0209395_1001162_pt1 | contig 37519 bp, 22 predicted proteins | sample GOMGulsemesocosm_3_FD_184635 | JGI IMG/M metagenome (GOLD analysis project Ga0209395, IMG submission 184635) | Methane-oxidizing microbial communities from mesocosms in the Gulf of Mexico - GOM9D Gulf of Mexico (SPAdes) (version 2) | ecosystem: Environmental > Aquatic > Marine > Cold seeps...
GGATTTCCCCCCTTCGGGCCAGCCTACGACTGTTCAAATTAATTCCAGACATTTTCTAATGTACGCACATCTTTGTGCGCAATGTCGATATTAGGGCAATGCTTTTTGTCCAAGGATGGACACATTAGAGCAATGCATGGGCATATTTCCAAGGAGCACATAGCCGAGTAATAGCTAGCTATTAGGATTGAGAGCAACGCCGTTACCTACTGCGAAGCCATGGATGGCGAAGGTAGGGCGACTCAGGATGCCAAAGCCGAGACGCAGGTAACGGGCGCGAGCAGGACGCGGTAGCCTTATCGTTAATTTTAACCAGCACAAGTGGTCAGTTATTTACTGTAATTGGTATTAATCACGGCTCAATACGTTATCGACGCGATCACATAGCTCAATAACCTCTTTGCCCGGTGGTTTAGTGAGTAAGCTAACGGCTACAATGGCAATACTAGCTAGAATAAAGCCAGGAACTATTTCAAAGAGATCGAACAATCCACCACTTAGCTGCTTCCATATCACCACCGTAACAGCACCGACCACAATACCTGCCAACGCGCCATAACTATTCATTCGTTTCCAGTACAGCGCCAATATTAACGCAGGACCAAAGGCCGCGCCAAAACCAGCCCATGCATAAGACACTAAGCCTAGTACAGTACTGTCGGGATTAAACGCTAAGGCCAAGGCAATCAATGATAAAATAACAACACCTATACGCCCGACCATGACCGTCTCAGTCGCTGTTGCATCTGGGCGGAACAGTTGTTTGTAGAAATCTTCCGCCAAGGCTGATGATGACACCAACAACTGTGAATCGGCGGTGCTCATAACCGCTGCTAAGATTGCGGCTAACAAAATGCCGGCCACGATCGGATGGAATACCGCGTTAACCAACAGCATGAAGATCGTTTCACTATCTGCCAGTTTTCCAGCTAGATTATCATCAACATAGAGCATGCCAACGAAGCCGACTAAGATTGCCCCCGCCATCGAAATCGTGGTCCAAATAACTGCGATGCGTCTTGCAGTAGTTAAGTCTTTATTAGAGCGAGATGCGTTAAAGCGTGCCAATATATGTGGCTGTCCAAAATAACCAAGGCCCCAAGCAACCAACGAGATAATCGCAATGGCACTCATCGATTCACCAGTGACGTCAGTAAACATATCAAGTAACTCCGGATTTTTAGCGACTAATGAATCTGATAATTCGAACAAGCCTCCATCGAGCGATACCAGCGGTACGATCACCAGTGCCGCCGCCATTAATAACCCTTGCACTAAATCGGTCCATGACACGGCCAAGAATCCACCAAACAGCGTGTAAGATACGACACAAACAGTGCCAATCACCACCGCAATTTTATAGTCAAGACCGAATACGGTTTCAAACAACTTACCACCAGCGACTAAGCCAGAACTAGTATAAAACAAGAAAAACATTAGGATAAAAAAAGCTGAAATAGTTTGTAGCAGGCGAGTTTTATCGTTAAAACGTCGTGCGAAAAACTCAGGCAAAGTCAATGCATTCTCCGCTTCGATACTAAACGTACGTAAACGCTTGGCACACACCAGCCAGTTGGCCCACGTGCCGAGTAATAAACCACCCGCTAACCACAGAGCAGGCATACCCGAAGCAAAAGCAAAGCCCGGTAAGCCGAGTAGCAACCAGCCACTCATATCCGAAGCGCCGGCAGAAATCGCCGTAGGCCAAGGACCCAGTGTACGTCCTCCCAAGAAGTAATCGGTAGAGTCGACCGTACGCTTATAGGCGTAATAACCAATACCCATCATTAGGATCAAATATGCGATAAAGGTAGCTGTTATGGCAACATTATTTTCAATCATATTATTAGTCTCTTGTTATTATTAAAAGGTGGTATAAAGGGTAACATCGCCGCAGAAACTAAATAATCAGATCGCGACATTGAATTAATCTAAACAACTGAAAAACTAATATTAAACTCTGTGCCCTGACCTCGTGTACTCTGGCATTCAATAGTCCCAGCTAAACGATTGGTCACAATATTATAAATAATATTTAGTCCTAAGCCACTCCCTCCAAATTCACGGTTGGTGGTGAAAAAAGGATCAAAAATCTTCGGTAAATTTTCCGCACAAATACCTGCACCGTCATCCCGGTATTGGACCTGTATTAACGACCCTTTGGCAGTGATCTTAATCTCTATATTTCCTGGCTCATTATTAGGATAACCGTGAATCGTCGAATTAATGATTAGATTCGATAATATTTGAGAAATCGCACCGGGACAGCTTTTTATCACTAATTTGGGGTCACAATGTAAGGTGATTTGGGCTTGAGAACGTTTAGTGACATGACTAATACTGATTAATATCTCATCCACATAATCTGCCATATTAAAGGTGCGCATTTCATCTGAACTTTGGTCGACCGATATTTGCTTAAAACTGCTCACCAATTGCGCCGTACGCTCAAGATTACGATTGAGAATGTTGGCTACTTCGCTCGCATCTTTAAGGTAAGTGCCTAACTGATTTTTTGATATATTATTTTCTTGGTAGCTATTTTCAAGACTATTTGTTATATCAACAAAATGAGAAACCGCCGTTAAACCAATACCGACAGGCGTGTTAATTTCATGGGCGACCCCCGCGACTAAGGCGCCTAAACCGGCCATTTTCTCAGACTCTACCAAGTGTTGCTGCGCTAGCTGTAACTCATTTAACGAACGCTCGAGCTGCGTTTTAGCCTTTGATAGGCGCTTTAAAAAGATCAAGATAATTACGGTAATGATGGTAAACACACTGATCAGCTGATAGATGATTGAATAATCGACCGCCGTATTCACTTTTTGATGCATCCAACGACTTTCAATCTGCGAATGCTGCTCTGGCGTTATCGCATCTATCGACTTATTGATAATGGCTAGCAGTAATTTGTCATCCCCCTGCACCATCATTTTATGCAAGTATTGATAATCAAGCAGACCCACCAACTTTAAGTCAGAAAATCCCTGCTCGAGCTGAGCACTCACCAGTGCCAGATGGCCAACGAAGACATCCGCTGTCCCATTACGCACAAGCTCAAGCGCCTGTTCGGGCGAAGTGGTTTCAATGACTTTAATGTGTGGGAAATTCGATTTAATATAATGAAAAGAGGAATAATCTTTGGGTAAGGCAAACACATTATTTGCTAGATCATCAATGGTGTTAACAAAGTGTCCCTGCTCAGTCATAACCATCGCGAAATTGAAACTTGCATAAGGTCGACTGAACCTCACTTTATCATTATTGATGTCTTTATCGAACGAGACTGAGGGCAATAACTCTATTGCTTTATTATCAAACGCAGTCCGAACTTGCGACCAGTCACCATAACTTTGAAAATCAAATTCCAGGCCACTGAACTTTGAAATTAGTGCCAAGTAATCCGCAACCACCCCTTGATACTGTTCTCCATTATAGGAAAACAACGGGGCCCACATCGCCTCAGAGAATGTCACTGAACTACGTGTTGCAAGGTAGTATTTCTCCAATGGGCTAAATGAGACATCTTGATTAAAGTAGCCAAATAGCTTGTAAATATCCTTAATCGATTTGTAACGGGAGTAGGTCTTAAATAAGCTAATTGGCGGGATAAAATTGTTTTCATCGATCTTTTGAGACAGCGCATTATCATCGAAATATACCTTGATGTATCCCACGTTTTGACTAAATCCTGAGACCGTATTGTTGCTTTCATAACGCGTGTAGTTGAACGATATCTTCTTACTAGAACGATACAGTAGTCGCTCGTTGTGGTTGAAAACCTCAAGCTTTACAATATGAGGCAGCGTGACGACTTTACTAACTATGAGCTCAATATCCGCAATATTGGTAGCATAGATATCACGGGATAGTACATTGGCTAATAACGAGGATATTTCAAGTTTTTCAACGGCCATCCCTGTGACGTAATCATCAGTTAGCTTTTGATATTCTCCGGACGACTTTACCAACGCTAAATTTTTATTAAATAAATCGCGCAATGATTCACTTTTAAAAGCCACTTGGAGGTCATTTTTAGCAAATAGCTCACCTTGTAATGAAAATTGCTCCAAGCGAGCAAAGCCATATTTTCGCGCCAGCCAACGAAAAACATTTTTGCCCATTATTAACACATCACCTTGACCGGTCATAAATAACTCGACCTGCTGTATTTGCATGTTCACTTCACGATATGCCGCAAATCGGTCTTCCTTGTATAGCGTGGAAAATTTATCTCCTAGCATCCGGTGCGCTCCCTTAAAGGCAATAATAGACTTACCTGCTAAGTCCTCGACCTGCTCGACCCTAATCGCGTCTCCTTTACGAGTGATCACTACATTTTCAATGCTGATAAAGTTATCTGAATAAAATAAGTCGTCTGCTTTTTGTTTTACCGAGACCGCCATATCAAGCTCAGGGTCTTGTTCTAATACTCTATTTATTTCATCCATTGATAAGTCTTTAACACTGGAGACCTTAATGTTTGATAACTCTAATATTCGTTTAATTAAATCAAATTCAATCCCTTTAATGCTATTACCTTCGATTAAATACGGGGGGCGTCCCATGCCAAAAGCAACTTTGACCACTTGATGACTGCGTTGCGATCCCACCCATTTGTCGGTGATCTGCTCCATCGATTTTTTTCGTATTGAACGCAGAGACTTATTGAGTATAGATTGCAGGAGAGGAAACTTCTTTTGCGACATAAAGTGCAAAGCGCGTGATTCAATTTGAGTTTGCATTACCCCTCTCACTCCCTGATACAAACCATCTTTAAGCACCTGATTGACCACGACATCCAGATCAAGCATCGCATCCACCTGCTTATTTAGTAACAATGAGAGTGATTGTTCAATGCTATTTGAACCGACTAAGATGATATCAGGATAACGTTTGGCGATAATGTCATTGTAAGCGTCGGCTCTGATAATCGCGACTTTCTTACCCTTTAGATCGTCAAAATCACGGACCCAGGTGTCGCGCTCACGAACAAAGATCGACAATGACAAGTCAAAGTACCCATCACTGAAAAGCGCATATTTTTCGCGCTCTGGGGTTTTGTAGGCATTGGGCAAAAAGTCAATTTCACCACGTTTAAAGGCGGCAAGTATTTCTGACCAGTAACCAACCTTCACCTCAAATTCTAGCCCGGATATCTTTGTTATCTCTGACAACATATCAGCAACGATGCCGGAAATTCTATCGTTGTCCTGATAGATAATAGGTTTCCACGAATTAGTTCCAATTCGAATCTGTCGGTGCTGCTTAATAAATTCGCGCTCGGCGGCGGAGAAAACGGATGACGTCAGCGGGGGAGGCTTCAGCCAATTGTTATATAGGGTCTTACGCTGCTGTGCCGATAAAGAGTCAATTCCCTTGGCAATAATCGAGGAAAACGTCCTATTAGTTTTAAGACTACCGATCGAAAATTCACTCGCTTTGGAATAGAATTGCCCCGCAATCTCAAGCCCCATATCAAAAAGCACTTGATAGTCAGGGCGCGAGGCTAGCACCACATCGCTTTCGCCGTCTCTGACTTGTTCGAGCCCCTGCAGCGGCGACGTAATATAGACCGGCTTAAGATCGGCTAGTTGTTGCTGAAGTAAACTACTTAGCAATTGATTCTTAAATAATGATACTCGTGCCCCATTGAGATTATTAGCATCTTTAACCTTCTCATTATGTTGCTTAACAATCAGGTAATGAGGAGAATTTAAATAGACTGGGGAATAGGCGAACGTTTTGGCGCGTTGTTCGCTCCATGACAGCGACGCTACACCGGCGGCCTTATGCTGTTTAACCGCTATAAATGCGTTATTCCACGTATCGTGATACTCGGGAGTTATCTCAATATTAAGGTTGTTATTAATCATATTGATCAACTCAATATTATAGCCGGTCTCTACGCCATTAGAATCAAGAAAATGGTAAGGCGGCCAGTCCTTGACCATGGCTATCGTCATCATCGGTTTAGTCTGTAGCCATGCTCGCTCTTGGGGGGTCAATTCGATAGTAGAATGAAGTGATGATACTTTATCCGGGTCAAGTTGACGCTTACTTCGGTTGTCGATCCATTTATTTTCGATAGCAATGAATTCAGCTTGACTGATAAAGGCTGTGCCCTGCTCTATTTGCCTTCTTAACGAAAACTTATTATGAGCAATCGCTGGATGGAGCCCATTATTTGGATACCTAATGTCGATTTTTTTAAATTGTCCTCGCGCTGAAGTGCTTGATAGCTGTAGCCATGCAATGGTTGAATCAGTCAAGAAGGCAGAGAGCTCGCCGTTAGTGATCGCGTCCCTCATAAGCGTCGGGGTTTGAAAGCGTTTAATTTTGCTCCGTGGGTAGTTATCTTGCAAATAAATATCATAGGACGAGCCACCAACCACACCGATAATTTGTGTGCTCAGCAACTTATTTACGTCAATATCATCTCGCTGAGCACTGGTCATTTTCACATAGAGGTATCCTTGAGTAGGATATATTTGAGGCAAGTACTCGACCATTCTCCGCCACTGCTCAACATGTGGCAGTCCCGCGTGAAAATCCACCTCACCAAGAGACAATGCGCTAATACTTTCTTTAAAAGCATAAGGTCGAAACTCAATGGCAGTACCAACTTCCTTTCCCCACAACGTCCAATAATCAACCAGTAATCCTTTGGGTTTCCCATCGACGCCGACAAAACTGTATGGCGCATAATCGTTCCCAATGGCGATGCGTATCACGTCCTTACTTTGAGTCAAAGCATCATGACTCCTACCCAGTAATAGTATTAAAACAATCAAAGCCCAAGTAGGAAATTTTAATCGCATTCGCTCGCAACCAACGTTGTCATATAGTGTGGTGTTGCACAAGTATAGTTTGATAAATAAATAATGTGGGGGTAAAAAACTAAATATAGTTGCTATATGTCTTGAAATGAATACTTGCTACCATCATCTATTAATGAACATCAATACACAAAGGCTCACCATGGCAAAGCAGCAAGAACAACAAGATGCGCTTAAAAGTTTATTTCCTATACTGGCATTTATTATTCCGTATAAAAAACAAGTGGCCGGAGCATTGTTAGCACTCGTCTTAACCGCGATGGTTAGTTTATCGTTAGGGCAAGGGGTTAAATATGTTATCGATAGTGGGTTTATTGCGGGGTCTGAGGCACAGCTAACGCAAGCGATCTTAATGTTGATCGGCTTAATTAGCCTACTGGCAATTGGTACATTCTGTCGCTTTTACCTGATGTCGTGGCTCGGTGAACGCGTCAGTGGCGACATTCGCAAAGCGGTCTTTAAGCAAATTATTGCGCTGCACCCAAGTTATTTCGAGGAAAATCGTAGCGGTGAACTGATGTCCCGCCTCACCACCGATACCGTATTATTACAGTCCATCATCGGTTCGTCTTTTTCGATGGCGCTACGCTCTGGATTTATGCTGTTTGGCGCGTTAGTGATGCTTTTTATTACCAATCTCAAGCTGACCCTTATCGTGCTAGCCACGTTGCCATTGGTGCTCTTGCCAATGATGTTATACGGCCGCCGCGTGAGAAACTTAGCGGCTAGCAGCCAAGATGCTATTGCCGATGTTGGGACCTATGCCGGTGAAATAATCCAAAATATTAAGGTCGTGCAAAGTTACACACGTGAGGTGGCAGAACATCAAGCTTTCTCGACAGAAGTTGAAAAAGCGTTTGAGATTGCTCGGCGTCGTATCTGGCAACGCTCGCTACTGATCGCTGGGGTAATATTTCTTACCTTTGCTGCAATTAGCACCATGTTATGGAGCGGTGGCATGGATGTACTCGCTGGCAAGATGAGTGGCGGAGATTTAGCGGCATTTGTGTTTTACGCCATTATGGTCGCGATGTCGGTGGCCACCATTGCCGAGGTCTATGGTGAATTGCAGCGCGCCGCCGGCGCAGCCACAAGACTGCTCGAACTATTGCATGTGCAAAGTGACATAAAAAGCCCAGAGCATCCCACTCGACTACCGCACCAACACGCGCAAGCAATCAACTTAGATAGTGTTGATTTTTATTACCCATCTCGCCCTGATAAGGCGGCGTTAAAAGGAATTAACTTATCGATAGAAAAAGGAAAAGTGGTGGCATTAGTCGGCCCTTCTGGCGCAGGGAAAACTACGGTATTTGAACTGCTTCAGCGCTTTTACGATCCTCAGCAAGGCGAGATAGAATTTAATGGCGTTAACATTAATGAGCTTGCGTTAGCAGAGCTCAGACAATCGATGGGTCTTGTCTCACAACAACCGATTTTGTTTAGTACGAATGTGCTCAACAATATAAAGTATGGCGACCCACAAGCGACTGACGAAGAAGTTGTTGCAGCAGCAAAGCGTGCCCACGCCCACGAGTTTATCGAGCAGTTACCACAAGGCTATCATAGCTTCCTTGGTGAACAGGGAGTACGCTTATCCGGCGGACAGAAACAGCGTATTGCTTTAGCGAGAGCGATCTTAAAAGATCCAGATATTTTATTACTTGATGAGGCGACCAGTGCGCTAGATGCCGAAAGTGAACACCATGTGCAGGCCGCACTCAGTGAACTCATGGAAAACCGTACAACACTGATTATCGCGCATCGATTATCCACTGTATTACATGCCGATATGATTGTGGTGATGGACCAAGGAACCATAGTCGACAGCGGCACCCATCAATCTTTACTCGCGTCTTCCAGCTTATATCAGCGACTCTGTCAGTTGCAATTTGACAACAATTAATCACTTATGCGATAGCTTGTGTGATAACTCTATCGCGTCCCTCAGATTTAGCTTGATAGAGACATAAATCGGCCTGACGTAGCCAATCATTAGTGGTTTTATGCTCCAACAGTTCACTGGCGCCAATGCTAACGGTAATATGATTGTTGCTGGTGCCAATCGAAATATTTGCCAATTCCTTACGTAAAAAATTGGCATATATTTCAGCTTGAGATAGGTTTGTCTGGGCGAGTAACATCACAAATTCTTCACCGCCCATACGAAATACGGTGTCATTACTACGTGAATTGAGATGTAAACAATCGACCAACTTGGTTAGTACATGGTCGCCTTCTTCGTGACCATAGACATCATTCACTTGCTTAAAGTGGTCAATATCAATCAATAACAAAGTAGCCACATGACGATTAGCCAAGTTTAGCGCCAGAGTATCATCCATAAAGCGTCGATTAAATGCGCCCGTCAATGGATCTGTCGTTGATAACGTCACCAATTTTTTCTTTAGCGTTATGGTATACAGAATTATTGTTTGGATCAGCACACATACAATCGCTGTTGAAAAAACAAAACGTAACGTCACCGCCCAGTGCTCATGGCTAGCCATCGATACCCCAGACAAGATTATTAACAAGATGCAAAGCAGATTAGCTTGGCGCAGTGGTAGGACAAAATAGAATGCAATAAGACAGGGATATGTCCAATATATGGCGTCAATTCCGACGACGAATACACTCAATGATTGAGCAATAGACATGCATATTAACGGTGTATACACCGATAGCGGTGGGATTTTTTGCTTGATGAGGGACAATAGATAAATACTAGTGCTCAGTAGCGTTAAGGAAAAACAAGCCGTAAGGAGATACTGACCAAACAAGATAGTCTTAATCGTAAAAGGTGCAAACACCAGCAGCAAAATACCCCATAATGCCCATAAGGTCTTTATTGGCAGGGCAGCAAGTACGCTACTGTGGCGCTTGTTCTGATAAAGTACGTCCATATACATCTTATAGCGACTTAATGATAGCCGTATTATAATTTTATAATGGACATAATATCAACACTTTAAATTAAAATGAATCACCTGGAATACGAACCCAACCTTCCATCAATATCCGCGCGCTACGGCTCATAATGGCCTTGGTCACAGACCATTGCTGATCGTTAAGCTCTGCTGTAGCGCCGATGATTAACGTGCCAGAAGGGTGACCAAAATTAACGCTCTGGCGTTTACCTCCGCCCGCGGCGAGATTAACCAAAGTCCCTGGAATGGCTGCGGCAGTTCCAATAGCCACCGCCGCAGTCCCCATCATCGCATGATGTAGTTTCCCCATTGATAGCGCGCGTACATTGAGATCAATATCGCTTGCAAATATCGCTTTTCCGCTCGAAGATACATAATCATTGGCTGCGCCAACAAAGGCAATTTTCGGTGTATGTTGACGCGCCGCAGCTTCACTTATGTTGCTGATAAGCCCCATCTTAATAGCGCCATAAGCACGTATAGTCTCGAATTTATCCAATGCTTGCACATCACCATTAATCGCGTCTTGTAGCTCACCACCGCTATAACCTAATTCGCTGGCATTTAAGAAGATCGTTGGGATCCCGGCATTAATCATCGTGGCCTTAAAAGTACCAATACCCGGCACTTCAAGCGCATCGACTAAATTTCCGGTCGGGAAAATAGCCCCTTCGCCATCACTAGGGTCTAAAAATTCAACCGCAATTTCAGCCGCAGGAAAAGTCACCCCATCGAGTTCAAAATTTCCGGTCTCCTGCACTTCCCCATCGGTTATTTTAACGTTTGCGATAATCGTCTTGTTGATATTCGCCTGCCAAATACGCACCGTACAGACACCATCTTGCGGAATACGTGAGGTATCAACCAATCCAGAGCTGATAGCGAATGAGCCAACCGCTGCGCTTAAATTACCGCAGTTACCACTCCAATCGACAAAAGCTCGGTCAATCGCCACCTGACCGAATAAATAATCAACATCATGATGTGGCTGACTAGATTTAGACACAATAACTGTCTTGCTGGTACTCGAAGTCGCTCCCCCCATACCATCGGTTTGCTTACCGTAGGGATCTGGGCTACCAATGACCCGTAATAACATCGCATCGCGTGCCGCCCCTGCCTCTTGTGCAGCAGCGGGTAAATCTTCTAGATTAAAAAATACCCCTTTCGAGGTTCCCCCACGCATATAGGTGGCCGGAATTTTTATCTGTGGTACATAAGCCATAATTTTATCCTTGCTCTCAATCTTTACAGTGTTGATGCGCGTTACATCATAAGCCCAGATAGTTGAGCCAAATAACAAGACTACGTATTTGCCTCTAAAAAGTCCTGAGCGAAACGCTGTAACACGCCACCAGCGCCATAAACAGACACTTCTTCCGCGGTATCTAAGCGACACTTAGCGGTTATATCAACGTTCTCGCCATTAGCTCGAGTTACTTTCACCACGAGTGTATTACCCGGTGCCGGAGTACCAACCACATCAAAAGTTTCTGTGCCATCGATGGCGAACGTATCTCGCGTGTCACCGTTGGTAAACTCCAGTGGCAATACGCCCATTCCAACTAGGTTGGTGCGGTGGATCCGCTCAAAGCCCTCAGCTAAGATGACTTCAACACCAGCTAGACGAACACCTTTAGCCGCCCAGTCACGGGATGAACCTTGGCCATAATCGGCACCAGCGACAATGAGCAGTGGCTGAGCACGCTCCATGTAGGTTTCAATCGCTTCCCACATCCGTGATTCTGAACCTTCCGGCTCGATACGAGCGAGAGAGCCTTGCTTTATCTCGCCATTAGCATCACGGCACATTTCATTAAGTAATTTAGGATTTGCGAAGGTTGCTCGCTGCGCGGTTAAATGATCACCGCGATGTGTCGCATAAGAGTTAAAGTCAACTTCTGGCAGCCCCATCTTATCGAGGTAAGCACCCGCTGCACTGGCTAGCTGAATCGCATTTGATGGTGATAAGTGATCGGTGGTAATGTTATCACCTAGCACCGCTAATGGGCGCATTCCTTTCATCGTACGCTCACCCGCTAATGCCCCTTCCCAATAGGGAGGGCGGCGAATATAGGTACTCATGTCACGCCAATCATAAAGTGGTTTTATCGTCTCGCCCATTTCAACTTTTACGTTGAACATCGGCTCATAAACCGCTTTGAATTGCTCTGGCTTAACACTAGCAGCTACGATGGCATCGATTTCTTCATCACTTGGCCAAATGTCTTTTAGGATAATTGGGTTACCATTGTTATCCGTGCCAAGTGCGTCTTGTTCGATATCAAATCGCATGGTGCCAGCAATAGCATAAGCAACGACTAGCGGTGGAGATGCAAGAAACGCTTGCTTGGCATGGGGATGAATACGACCATCGAAGTTACGGTTTCCCGATAACACGGCGGTTGAGTATAAGTCACGATCAATAATTTCTTGTTGTATTTTAGGGTCAAGCGCGCCGCTCATGCCATTACACGTAGTACATGCAAAGCCAACAATCCCAAAACCAAGCTGTTCTAATTCGGTCAATAAGCCTGAATCTTTAAGATAAAGTTCTGCGACTTTTGAACCGGGAGCAAAAGAAGATTTCACCCAAGGTTTACGCACTAGCCCCAGTTTATTGGCGTTACGTGCCATAAGACCAGCAGCAACCACGTTACGAGGATTTGAGGTGTTAGTACAACTGGTGATAGCAGCGATAATGACGGCACCATCTGGCATTTCATCGTCGGTTTGACTCCACTCTTTGGCGATACCGCGCTCGGCTAAGTCTGCCGTTGCTAGGCGGCGATGTGGATTCGAGGGACCTGCCATATTACGCCCAACACTGGATAAATCAAAAGTCAGTACGCGCTCGTATTCTGCGGTTGTTAAGTCGCTGGCCCATAGTCCTGTTTCTTTGGCATATTGCTCAACCAAAGCAACTTGCTCTGGCTCGCGACCGGTGATTTTTAGATAATCGATTGTTTGCTCATCGATATAAAACATCCCTGCCGATGCGCCATATTCTGGCGTCATATTTGAAATCGTCGCGCGATCGCCAATACTTAACTTCGCGGCACCCTCGCCGAAGAATTCAAGATAAGCGGAAACCACCTTAGCATTACGTAAAAATTCGGTGATCGCTAATACGATATCAGTCGCGGTGATCCCTGATTGACGTTTACCTGTTAATTCAACACCAATGATGTTGGGTAGTCGCATCATGGAAGGACGTCCTAACATCACGGTTTCAGCCTCAAGCCCGCCAACCCCCAGCGCGATAACACCTAATGCGTCAACATGAGGCGTATGAGAATCGGTACCAACACAGGTATCAGGGAAAGCGACGCCGTCGCGTGCTTGGATCACGGGTGACATCTTTTCTAGATTAATTTGATGCATAATGCCATTACCAGCTGGGATAACATCAATATTATCAAAAGCTTTCTGACACCAGTTTATAAAGTGGAATCGGTCTTCGTTACGACGGTCTTCTATCGCACGGTTTTTATCAAACGCGTCTTGTTCGAAACCACCATGCTCGACAGCCAAGCTATGATCGATGATCAGCTGAGTCGGTACCACAGGGTTAACTTTGGCGGGATCGCCACCTTGATCGCTTATTGCATCCCGAAGACCCGCCAAATCCACTAACGCTGTTTGACCGAGAATATCATGACAAACCACTCGTGCGGGATACCACGGAAAATCAAGGTCTTGCTTACGTTCAATAAGCTGTTTGAGTGAATCGGTCAGCGTTGCTGGGTCGCAGCGGCGTACCAGTTGCTCGGCCAATACTCGAGAGGTGTAAGGAAGTTTGGCGTAGGCGCCCACTTGAATGTCTTCAATAGCGGCGCGCGTGTCATAATAATCTAGCGTCGTGCCTGCTAGCGGCTTACGATAATTGGTGTTCATTGCTCTATCCATCTTATTTGGCGGTGAGGAGAGGCGAGATAAAGACGCTAAACACGCCGTTAATCCATCCATGGAGGCTTGAGCTGGCATCCATGCCAGCAACAGTTTGCTTACTTCATCTCACCTCACCCGATTAGCTGGCTATTTCTTAGCGCTCGCTAATTGGGCCGACTGTACGTGGTTCGCTGCCAGTGTAATCGGCGCTTGGGCGGATGATACGATTGTTCGAGCGTTGCTCCATCACATGCGCTGCCCAACCTGTTAGGCGTGAACAAACAAAGATTGGTGTAAACAACTTCGTCGGAATACCCATGTAGTTATACGTTGAAGCATGAAAAAAATCAGCGTTACAAAATAGCTTCTTGGTGTCCCACATAAACTCTTCACAAGCAACTGAGATATCATAAAGTGACGTGTCGCCATTTTCAGCTGCTAACTTTTCAGACCATGCTTTTATAATGACATTACGCGGATCGGACGTACGATAAATCGCATGACCAAAGCCCATAATTTTCTCTTTACGCTCGAGCATGCCAGCCATTTGTTCTTTGGCATCGCTCGGTGATTTAAATTTGAGGATCATATCCATGGCTGCTTCATTGGCACCGCCATGAAGTGGGCCGCGCAAGGTGCCGATAGCAGCAGTGACACATGAATGCATATCTGAAAGCGTTGAGGCACAGACACGAGCTGTAAAAGTTGATGCGTTAAATTCGTGTTCCGCATATAAAATAAGTGACACATCCATCACGCGGCGATGTTGCGCGCTAGGTTCTGTGCCATTAAGTAAACGAAGGAAGTGACCGCCCAGAGAATCTTCGTCCGAAGTACAGTCAATTTCTACGCCATCATGCGAGAATCTATACCAGTAGCACATAATTGCCGGGAACGCTGCCAATAGACGATTGGAGGCTTGTTGTTGCTCACTAAAATCATTTTCAGGCTCTAGGTTACCTAAGAAAGAACAACCAGTACGCATTACATCCATTGGATGAGCGTCTTTTGGAATGCGTTGTAGCACTTCCTTAAGCGCCTGGGGCAAGTCACGCATGTCTTTTAGCTGCGCTTTGTAAGTCGCTAGTTGCTCAACATTGGGCAATTCACCATTAAATAATAAGTAAGCGACTTCTTCAAATGTTGCATTATCAGCAAGATCAGCAACATCATAACCACAATAAGTTAAACCAGAACCTGACTTTCCTACGGTACATAAAGATGTTTCACCCGCGCTTTGGCCACGTAGACCGGCGCCACTAATTTTCTTTTCTGCCATGACTAATTCCTCAATTCCTATTTTTATTATTTAAAGGCTCAAATGTTGTCGCGAGCCATTAGTTAACTAACTTACAAATTTTTTCCTTCAGCGAATAAGCTATCAAGCTTTTGCTCATAATCGTGATAGCCGAGATAGTCATATAAATCCATTCTTGTTTGCATGGTATCGACTACTGCTTTTTGGTCGCCTTCGCTAAGGATGGATCGATAGACATTTTCTGCCGCCTTATTCATCGCACGGAACGCCGACAGTGGATACAACACCATGGCGGCTCCCCATTCACCAAGTTGCTCTTTATTCCACAGTTCGGTCTGGCCAAACTCGGTGATATTCGCCAAGATTGGTACATCTAACGCGTCGCTAAAAGCACGATAATGCTCCTCGGTTTTTACGGCTTCGGCGAAAATACCGTCGGCACCAGCCGCGACATAAGCTTTTGCTCTTTCGATTGCGGCTTCGAGTCCTTCTTGAGCGAATGAGTCGGTACGCGCCATGATGAAGAAATCGGGATCGGTGCGAGCATCGACTGCCGACTTGATCCGGTCAACCATCTCCTGCGTAGATACGATCTCTTTATTAGGACGATGACCACAACGCTTCTGGGCTACTTGATCTTCCATATGAACCGCCGCCGCACCAGCTTTCTCCATATCCCGTACCGTTTTTGCGATATTAAATGCCCCGCCCCAGCCCGTATCTATATCAACTAATAATGGTAGGTCACAAGCACTCGTAATACGTTGAACATCAACCAATACATCGGTTAGCGAGGTCATTCCCAAGTCTGGTAACCCGTAAGAGGCGTTAGCAACGCCGCCGCCTGATAAGTAAATGGCCTGATGACCAATTTGCTTGGCCATCATTGCGCTATACGCATTGATAGTGCCAACGATCTGTAATGGTTGATTGTCGGCTAAAGCCTGACGAAAATTACTACCTGCGCTCATCGCGATATCCTCTGATTGGTTTCACTAAGTAATTGAGTGAGTTAACTTTTTTTCAATGTTTTTCTTGGAGTACATGATATGACGGCGCATTAGCATCTCGGCCAGCTCTTCATCGCGATTACAAATCGCCTGTACAATATGTTTATGTTCATCAAACGCAGTGGTTACTCGAGGTCCAGCCATGCCTAATTGCACCCGATACATCCGGACCAAGTGGTAGATACTATTGATTAGCATAGATATCAAATGACTATTTTTACAACCTAAGATAATACGATAATGAAAATCTACATCCCCTGCTTCCTGATAGTAATTACCATCACTCTGCACCTTCTCGAATTGGCTATTAAGTAACGCCTGCAGATCGTTAATCTCATGGTCAGTCATATTCTTAGCTGCTAGCCGTGCGGCCATTCCTTCGAGTGATTCTCGAACTTGATATAGTTCGACTAACCCCTCAGCGGAGAGTGACACCACGCGCGCCCCAATATTAGCTTTGCGCTCTACCAGACTGCTCGACTCCAAACGATTGATCGCCTCGCGGATGATCGCGCGGCTTACACCATAGTTTGTCGACAATTCTGTCTCACTAAGCTTAGAACCGGCCGAAATAACGCCTTCAACAATATCCTTTCGCAATTGAAAAAACGTCTTATCTGCAGCTGTAACGGCTTGTTCTGTAAATGGCGACATAGGTAATGTGATACATTTAAATATTAAACTGTCGACAATGTAACCTATTTAAAGCCATTGGGTCAATAAAAAAGCTCAAATTGTCGACAATTTATTTAATGAGAAGTCAAAAAGAAGAATAAACCAGCGGCTAAATCACCGAATTGGCCTTGTGGGAATAAAGGTAAGTGACGATGTAGGGTAACGCGCGCGGATTAGCGCGCTAATGATGTTCTACTGATCATGACACGTAGCATATTGATAAGTTTGTCAGCATCATCGTATTGTTGTTGCGCGATCTTATGTTCGATATCCCTGCCCAGGGTCGCCATTACATTATATCCAAACATCGATGCAGCGCCGGATAATCGATGAGCTAACGTCGAAATGCTGGCGTAATCACGCGCTTGCATCAATCCCGTTAGCTGCTCATAATCCGCCGCTAAAGAAACGACAAAATCATCAACCAGATCGCTCATATCAACCTCAGACAAAGAGCTTGGCGCCTCAGGAAGCAGAGACTGCCTCAGATAGTGAGCAACCGTACTAACGAATCGCTTACGTTCTATCGGTTTGGCCAAGAAATCATCAAAACCAATGTCTAGATAGCGGTCTACTTCATGAGGCATCGCATTAGCAGTTAATGCAATAATTGGTTGAGCGTAACCCTGAGCTCTCAGCTTATTATAAGCACCGATACCATCGAGCTCTGGCATTTGAATATCCATGAGAATAAGATCTACATTTGGATTATTGCACAATGCAATTGCCTCATTTCCATTGCTGGCCTCTATCACATCAAGCCCCATCGCTTTGAGCAAACGGGCGATTAAACGTCGATTATCCCCATGATCTTCGGCAAGTAAAACGCAGCCATGTAGCACCGATTGTAATACTGGCTCCTCCATGACCTCAGTTGCGGGGATTACGTTATTTTCGATGCAGGGTAAATTTAGTGTAAACACACTACCCTCATTGGGTACACTGGCGACGCTAATACGTCCGCCCATCATATGCGCTAACTGTTGAGATAGACACAGTCCTAGGCCAAAACCACCAAAACGCCGACTGATTGAGTTATCTGCCTGGCTAAAACTATTAAAAATATCTTCTAGCTGCTCGTGTTTTATGCCAATACCGGTATCCGATATCTTAAACACTAACTGCTGATCATCGTCTAACGATAGACCAATGGTAATGCTTCCATGGTGAGTAAACTTAATGGCGTTAGAGCACAGATTAATAAATATCTGCTTAAGTCGAGTACGGTCAACTTTCACTATCAAAGGCATCGGTAATTTATGTTCCATCGTAAATGTTAAGCCTTTTTTACTCACTTGCTCACGGAATAATTGTTTAACTTCTTCAACAATGACATGGATATCATGAATTTGATAATTCATCTCTAGCTTGTTTACTTCGATACGACTCAGATCAATGATATCGTTAAGGATAGTCAAAACATGAGTCGAATTGTCTAAAATAATCTCAACTTCACATCGTTGATCCCTTAGCCCCACCTCACCGTGTACAATAGATTGGGCGCGCCCAATGATCGACGTTAATGGAGTTCTAATTTCGTGGCTCATATTTGCCATAAACTGGCTTTTTACTAGACTAGCTTTTTTCAGTTCTTTGGTTAATGCTTCGAGCTCTTCAGTGCGCAGTGTAACTTGATACTCTAGTTGCTGTTTTAGGTCTAAGATTGCTCGGCGGCGCCAGATAAAGAACATGATTAATAACGTAACAATAGTCACTAAGAAAAACATATTACGTTGTTGCATATTAGCTTCGTTTTTTAGCTTACTAAGATCCTCATTGTACTTTAGCTCATCGAGTCTACTTTTCACAGTCTGTGATTCTTGCTGAGTCTGATACTTATAGATCTGGGCCTGTAGTTGACGGTTTTTTTCGTTAGTCGCTAGATCTACATAGTGTCTAAATGTGGTGATGGCAGTTATAGTATCGGATTGTGCGGCCTGAATTAACGCTTTAAGCCCTAGGTACTCTCGTGTCCGTTCAGCCATATGGTATTCATCAGCCAAGTCTAACGACAATTCAATGCTGTTATTAGCTTCTTCAAATAATTTTTCTTGGAACTGTGCCTTAGCGAGATTATATAGACCGCCAACATAAGCTTGCTTATTGTCGGTCGCTTGACCAAGTTCGATGGCGCGCAGAGCGTAATACTTAGCTAAGTCAGTTTTTCCCATTAACACGTGAACTTCGGAAATATTGTGAGATTGAGATGCTATAAAATAACTCTGCTGCGTTGCCTCGTAGTGTTTTAACGACTTTTCATAATAAAATTTTGCTTGTAAATAGTTGTTAGCGCTCAAGTAGGCATTACCTAAATCGCCATTAGCGAGCGCCATCCCTTCGATATCATTAATTACTTTACGTTCAGAGATCACCTTAAGTAACATTTCTATCGCCACATCAAACTGCTGCAGACGACTGTATAAACCAGCAATATTAAAGTAGATATCGATACGATCCGCCGCACTGCCGTGTGCTTGATACAGTTTACTGGCTTTTTTATAGCTAATCATCGCCGCCTTAAACTGGCTATTAGCGGCATGCACTAATCCAATGTTGTTGTGTAGGCTTGCGGTAATTAAAGGGGAATTGAGCGGTAAGTATATCGCTAAGGCTCGACGATAGGCACGCAGTGCATTGGTATTATCTGAACTTAAGTAAAACAAAATACCGAGCATTTTATTGGCATCGGCATGTTCGCGAAGAAATTGACGCCCCCGCGTTATAGAAACGAGTAATTTGCTTACTTTAATCGCTCCAGCGGTATCGTCGGTGTCACGATACAGCGCAACACCCGATTTTAGCACCATAATTTGTTGCGAAGGAGTTAATGAACGATCGTCCGTAAGCTTGTTAAACTCTCTTAGGGCTAGTGCTTTGTTATCAAGCCCGTCAATGTGGCTAAGTCGTCGCTGTATCTCGCTATCTGAATTCGCGGCATTAGCATATGCACCGCAAAGCAATAACAACAGCACCCCTATCGCTTTTTTAGTAAGCTCAAACACCATACCCTCGCTGTTCGATATTATGAAACATTAACTATACCGATGAGATTAATGAAATTAGTAACAGAAAATACCTTATACACTATAATTGCTACGTAACGCTACCTATAAGGATTACAAGGTTGATTATTTATTGGGCTAAACGGTTGATTATTGCCGCTACAGTAATTGTGATGATATTAATCATCGCGAGCTCGCTGTTTGTAGTAGTCATTCATCAGAGTCACCCATTACAACTCAGCAGTACTCAAGTCGACTCAAACACTGCGAGATTTGCTAAATCTGCGATCGCTCGAAATGTACGGTTACTTGGCCAACAACATCAAAACGTTGATTTTAAGGTATCTGCCGCCGAATTAATGAGCATGGTTGAAATTCTCGAGCGCACCAATCCTGATATCTCCATCCATTTCAATATGACCAACAATGGACTATACATCGAGTCAACCTTCAAATCGCGCTGGCAACGCTATATCAATCTGTCGTTATTAATACTGCCGTCGTCAAGTGGTATTAGCATCGCCCATCTACGAATGGGAAATATCTCACTGCCGGCTGACTACTCGCTCAAATTTGTGGACTATCTCTTAAAGCATTTCACGGGTATCGAGCTGCTAAGCTACGTCAATAGCGTTGCCACAACAAATCACTTGCTAACGATTGGCTACACCATGGTCAACAATAAAGCGCAGTTAATCGGTTCATTGACTAATCTCGCCAAGCGATTCGGCTCACAACATAATGTCGATAACGATCTCAAGTTGACCGCACTGTACTATCGACAGTTACAAAAAATACAACACCATTCGAGTCGATGTAAGTCACGTCCATTAAGCTTTTTTATCCAATCGTTAGCGCAATCATCAGCACAGATGAGTCATTTGGGCTATAGTGCGGTTGAGCAAAATAGGGCGGCTATTTTTGCATTAGCGGTCTATTTTGGATCCTATCGTTTCGAATATTTTATTGGAAAGCTCGCCACTGATATCCCACGAAAGCCTCGCTGTTATGCTATTCCTCCACTGGCTAAACGAGTCGATCTTACCCAGCACTTTATCTATTCCGCCGCTATCGAGTTATTGTCATCAAAACAAACAAGCGAATTTGTCGGTGAACTGAAGGAGTTGCTCGATAGTAATCTTAACGGTAGTGGATTTAGTTTCGTCGATTTAATGGCGGATCGCGCCGGGGTTCGATTTGCACAATTGGCCACCGATAGTGAGGATTCGGCGTTCTACCACCAGCAACTGCTACAACGAACCTTTAGTGATAGTGATATGTTTCCGTCCAATATCACACTGCCTGAACATTTGACGCAACAAGCATTTGAACATGCCTATCAACACATCGATGCGCCTGCATATGAGGCGATAATCCAACAAATAGATACCCAACTAACGTCACTAACGGTCTATAGAATACCTTAATTTACGATCCTATTAATCGCTTGTAACCATTGTTGGTACAAGTGATTACGAGTTGATCCACTCATCGATGGCTCAAAGATACGCTCGACTTTACGTAATTGACTGAGGTGCGCCAATGATGGAAATATCCCAACCTGCAAGCCTGCCAAATAGGCGGCGCCTAAGGCCGTAGTTTCAACAATATCACCACGTTCAATTGGCGCATCAAGTATGTCAGATAGAAATTGCATCACCCAATTATTGGCGGATAAGCCGCCATCGACCCGTAGGTTTATCGGACGCACTCCGTCCTTTTCCATCGCCTTTTGAAGATCTTTAGTTTGGTAGCACACTGATTGCAGTCCGGCACTAACGATCTCAGCAATTCCTGAATCGCGAGTCAAACCAACAATAGCGCCCCTTGCATCCGGATCCCAATGCGGCGCACCAAGCCCTGTAAAAGCAGGTACCAAAAATACCCCATGATCCACTCGTACCTGCGAGGCTATCGATTCAGTTTCCTTAGCGCTATCGATAATTTTCAGCCCATCTCTAAGCCATTGCACCGTAGCGCCGGCCATAAAAATGCTGCCTTCGATGGCATAATTGACTTTACCATTTAAGCGATAGGCCACCGTGGTGAGTAAACGGTTTTGTGAGCCAATGGCCTTATCACCCGTGTTTAACATCAAGAAGCACCCCGTTCCGTAAGTACTCTTCGCCATCCCTTGTTCGAAACACGCTTGACCAAACAGTGCCGCCTGCTGATCGCCAGCCATGCCAGCAATTTTTATTTTAGCTCCAAGTAAACTTACCTCGCTAACCCCAAAATCGGCGGCGCAATCAAGTACCTCAGGTAGCATAGAGGGTGGAATATCGAACAACTCCAATAACGCGCTATCCCAACATTGTTGATGGATATTAAACAGCATGGTGCGTGATGCATTAGTGGCATCGGTGGCATGAGATGTTCCGCCGGTAAGATGCCATAATAAGAAAGTATCAACAGTACCGAATAACAATTGTCCCTGCTGTGCCTTTTCCCGTATGCCCTCGACATTGTCAAGGATCCATTTGAGCTTAGTCGCCGAAAAATAAGGGTCGAGTAATAAGCCCGTTTTTTCGGTGATCATAGGCTCTAGTTCTTGCGACTTCAGTGATTGGCAAAATTCACTGGTACGGCGATCTTGCCACACAATGGCATTATATACTGGCAGGCCACTCTCTTTATCCCACACTAGCGTGGTCTCACGCTGATTGGTAATACCGATGGTGGCAATATCTTGCGGCGCAATCTTCGCTTGTTTGATCACATCGACACAACACGCGAGTACTGTGCGCCAGATATCATCGGGGCGGTGTTCTACCCAGCCATCTTGTGGAAATAGCTGCTCAAATTCTTGCTGAACTTGGGCTACTAACTGACCTTGCTTGGAAAACAACACCGCGCGTGAACTAGTGGTACCTTGATCGATAGAAAGAATATAGTCAGCCATAGTAGGATTCATCATATAGTATATTTTCGAGTATCATGACGGCTAAGGTGTGCCACGTCTAGATCTATCGCGAGCATCAGCTATTGATCACCAAACAAAGGCATTTGTGGCGATGGCTCGCTCTTGATCTCTTCACTCGCTAAACCAACCGAGAGACCGATTAGCCGTATTGAACGCCCCTCGGCGCGTTCGAGAGCGAGCCGCAATAAATCGATGTACAGGCCGCGATCGACAACGGTGCTGGTTTTTTCCGCGCTAGTCGATTGAAAATCATTGAATTTAAGCTTAATCCCCTGCTTACGGACGACTAACTCACTGTCGACTTTGCTAAGCCGACGTTGTAACTCCGGCAGCAATTTATCGAGTATTTCTATACAGGCCAGCTCTGTGTCTATATCTGCCGCTAAGGTAGTTTCGACACCCACCGATTTTCGTTGATGATGCGGATTAACCGCTCGTTCGTCGATACCTAAACTGCGCTGTTTAAGCACGCTGGCAAACTTGCCAAAATGGCGCTCTAACATTGCCAACTCAGCCTGTCTAATGTCTTCCCCCGTGGTAAGCCCTAATCGTTGCAGTTTATTGAAGGTGACCTTGCCAACACCGGAAATCTTATTTAAGGACATCTCCAGTGCAAACTGCTCCACTGCATTAGGGGTCACCACATATTGGCCGTTCGGTTTATTTAAATCGGAGGCGATTTTGGCCATAAATTTATTCGGCGCGATGCCCGCCGACGCAGTCAGACCAGTCTGGTCAAAAATCTGCTGTCGTATCTGCTGTGCGATCAATGTCGCGCTACCATGGCACTGCGTACAATCAGTGACATCGAGATAGGCCTCATCGAGGGATAGTGGTTCGACTAACTCAGTGTATTGGTTAAATATCTCGCGGATTTGCTTAGAAACCTGTTGATAAACGGCCATCCTTCCCGGAACCAATACAAGACGGCGACACAATTTCAAAGCATGGGCAGAAGCCATCGCACTGCGTACACCGTATTGTCGAGCCAAATAATTACAGGTTGAGATCACGCCACGACGATCTTCACTGCCCCCTACTGCGATAGGAAGGTGAGCAATCAACGGATTGTCACGCATCTCTACCGCTGCATAGAAGCAGTCCATGTCGACATGTATTATTTTACGCATAGCACCTCACACTGTATGTATCAACAGTGTACAAGATCATGCTAAATTGTCAATTAAGCGCGGCTAAGTGCGCTCTTCTCACTGGCCACCTGACGAGTGAAAAAGTCAGAGACTTTTAATCGTTCGAGATAGGCTTGAGTATTAGGCCATTTACTTAAATCAAAATCTAAATGGAACAAGCTGATTAGATTCGCCGCGACCGCGATATCAGCGATACTAATTGTCTCGCCGACCAGCCAGCTATCACTCATCTGTGACTCGAGGTAATCTAATTCGGCGGGGATCAATTGATCGTTTAACTCTTTAACCCGAGCATCAACCGTTTCAAAATTAAAAAACTTAGGTCCTATAACCAACTGGTAAAACAACGCGGCAGTAGCAGACATCATTTGCGTATCGGCATAACGTTCTAACCATAACGCGTGGGCGTATTGATTATTATCTTGCGGATACAGACTAACAGGCGACTCTAATCGTTCTAGATAAGCGATGATCACCGCCGAATCGGCAAACGAAAATCCGTCATCGGTTGTATAAGCAGGGATCTTGCCCAGCGGGCTAGCGGCGCGAAAATCTGCATCATCACTCTGCGGAACGGTGATCTGTAACTTGTATTCAATCCCCTTGACGTCATGCGCCATCATTACCTTACGAACGAAAGGTGAAATCGGCACCCCATAAATAACAGCCATCGGTAGCTCCTTTAATTTTTAATAGTCGAAAACCTTGACCTACTATAACCAAATTATTGTTAGATAACAGATCAATAAATTATAAGAAAGTTTATAACCATCGGAATAAGTGTACGACCGTATAACCTAAGGTTATGAGTCGCGGACGCTTTACTATTATAGTTTGCGGTTGCCTTGGCTTATCGTAACTAGTATGAATCGTCACCAAGTAATTATCATGAAAAAAAAGCAACAAATCATTCAACAAGCGATCGACTCTGGGCTAATTAATGACTCGCTTAGTGCTATCGGCATCATGGACTTTGACCGACTCCAAGGCACAGTATCGACACTACACAGCGCCTTTCCACAAAATTTTTATCATACCTTTGCGGTTAAAGCCAACGCGCTGGTTGAGGTACTATCCGCCCTCAACAACTATGCTATGGGAGCAGAAGTCGCCAGTGCGGGAGAGCTCAAGATAGCACTCGCTGCTGGTTTTAGCGTCGAGCAAATAATTTTCGACTCACCGGCCAAAACAATAAGTGATTTAACCACCTGTATAGCCAATGATATCTCCTTGAATATCGATAACTTGCAAGAGCTAGCACGTGTTGACAAGCTCATGGCGCAGTATCCACAGACAAAATCGGTTATTGGTTTCCGGGTTAATCCACAAATTGGCGGTGGCGCCATTAGCTCCACTAGCACTGCAACCGCGACCTCGAAATTTGGCTACGCGCTAGCCGATGAGGATAACCGCGAACAGCTGATTGAGATCTATCGCACGCGCCCTTGGTTAACCAGCTTGCACACTCACAGTGGCTCTCAAGGTTGTGCGCTGTCTTTGATGGCTCACGGCATTAGCGCATTGTGTGAACTGGCAGAAGACATTAATCAACGAGTCGGTCATCAGCAAATACAGCGTCTCGATATTGGTGGCGGCTTGCCAGTTAATTTCGCCAGTGATGAGATCACACCATCTTTTAGTGACTATGCCGCGGCGCTAAAAGAGCAAGTTCCCGTACTTTTTACTGATAAATACCAAGTAAAAACCGAATTTGGACGGGCGATTGTAGCCAAAGATGGCTTTATTATCACGCGGGTTGAATACACTAAAAATAGTGGCGGTCGCCATATTGCGATCACTCACGCTGGCGCACAAATCCTCACTCGCACCGCATTCCTGCCTAAATCATGGCCGATACGAGTTAGCGGTTTTAAACCTGATGGCACGCCGCGTACTCATGATAACTCGACGGTGGTCATGACCGATGTCGCCGGCCCTTGTTGCTTCGCAGGCGATTTAATTTGTGTTAATCAGCCGCTACCTAAACTAGAACCAAACGATTATGTACTCGTGCATGACACCGGTGGCTACTATTTTAGTAATCACTTTGACTATAATAGCTTACCTAGAGTGGCGGTCTACAGCGTCAGCACCAACGAGAAAAAAATTGAATTAAGCTGCATTCGCCGTGCGGATTCGCTCGAAGATGTGCTAAGTAAGATGTAGTATACGGCGCAACAATAACAATAACTTACAGGACTAACTGTTTATGAACATTGAAGTAGGCGTCATAGAGACGTTATTAGTTGCATTAATTATCTTATTTGTCGGCTATTTTTTTAATAGCAAAGTTGCATTTTTACGTAATAACAATATTCCAGAACCTGTGGTCGGCGGGATTGTTTTCTCGCTACTCGCCGCGGTTGCTCACTCCGTATTTAATTTTCATGTTATTTTCGACATGAGCTTTAAGACCCCTTTTATGACCGTATTCTTTACCACCGTAGGGCTAGGCGCGAGCTTTAAATTATTGCTTAAAGGCGGTCCCAAGGTGGTGCTATTTCTTGGTGTCGCTACGCTCTATCTCCTGATCCAAAATGCTGTCGGCGTGAGCATCGCCGTAGCCACAGGCCTAGAACCTTTGATGGGTTTAATTGCAGGTTCAGTCACCCTCTCGGGCGGACACGGCACTGGCGCAACCTATGCCGATTTATTTATCGAGCAATACAATATGCCCGATTCAGTATTTGAATTGGCCATGGCGGCAGCTACCCTAGGACTAGTACTTGGTGGCCTAATCGGTGGTCCCGTTGCCAAGCGCTTGATCATTCGTCATAACCTAAAGCCAGATGAGTATCATGAAGAACTCGATGACACAGTGACCTTCAACCCAGAAGATCATGACTTGGTTACCCCGAAGAAAATGATGGAAACCCTGTTCATTATTCTTGGCTGTATGGTGGTGGGCGAACTAGTTCACACCGCACTTAAAGAAGCAGGCGTGGTATTACCAGGTTTCTTGATCCCACTATTATTTGGCGTTGTTGCCACTAACTTGTGTGATTTTTCCAAGCTGTACTCGATTAGCCGCGCTTGTATCGATTTATGGGGCACCATGGCGTTATCCATCTTCCTTGCGATGGCGTTGATGTCACTTAAGGTGTGGGAACTGGCCAACCTTGCAGGACCGATGATCGTTATCATCTTCGTGCAAGCCATCGTGTTAATGTTTTTTGCTTACTTCATTACTTTTCGAATTATGGGTAAGAACTATAACGCGGCGATTATGGCCGGCGGACATTGTGGCTTTGGCTTGGGTGCAACCCCAACCGCAGTAGCAAATATGGAAGCGTTAGTGGCTCGTCACGGACCGTCACCACAGGCCTTCTTAGTCGTACCACTGGTAGGCGCATTCTTTATCGATATCACCAATGCATTAGTGATTCAGTTTTATCTGAGCTTTATGTAGTATCAACAAAAAAGGCGCCAATCGATTCAGATTAGCGCCTTTTATTTATCTTACTACACTCCCTTAATCAACTACCTGCCCACTAAGACGCTTGGTATATTGCCCTTTATCGATCGCCAACGCGCCGTTAACCATCACATATTCCATACCGCTTGATAATACATTCCATTGGTTAAACGAGGCATTATCACGATAGTGTTGCGGCGCGAACATCACGATATCGGCATAGTAACCGACCGCTAGCTTACCGCGCTTATCGAGCCCTAATACCTGTGCTGTCTTGGTGCTGCTTTGACGGATGAATTGCGCCTGTGTCAGTAATTTCTGCTCAGTCACATATTGGCGATACTTCTTGGGAAAACTAGCATACTTTCGCGGATGACCATTGGTGCCATCGGACGATGTGACCACCCAAGGCTTAACCATAAAGTTCTCAATATCGCTCGCTGACATATTAAACGAGGCGACTCGTATCTTCGAGCCCTGTACCAAATCGATCACGGTATCCGCGGGTTGCTGACCGCGCTCATCGGCGATATCTTGTAGCGTCTTACCCTGTAGCGATTGATCCTGTGCCATGGTCACCAGCAGTGCCTTAGCGCCACCTCGACGGCGGATGTTTTCGATGATATCACTGCGAATACCACCTCGTAACTTAGGATCATTGAGACGGTGATGAAACGCTGAAATCGAGTCAGCCATCACCCATTTAGGCACCACTGCGCTGCGAATATGAGTTCCGGAAGCCTGCCATGGATATTGATCGGCGGAAATACTGACACCGCGTTGTTGCGCTCGCTCCACTCTGTCGATAACCGAGGTGCTTTGACCCCAAACATCGACGCCAAGTGCTTTAATATGAGCCAGGTGCAGATGAATATCCGCCTGAGTCGCGATTTCTATAGCCTCATCCACTGCCTGTGTAAAACCGATATTGAAGGTACTCTCATCTCTTAGATGTGTGTCATAGATACCATCATATTTAGCGGCCACCTTGGCCAAGGCAACCACCTCAGCTGTGTTCGCGTAAATTCCCGGCACGTAATATAGTCCGCTCGAAAGACCAATGGCGCCGTCTTGCATTGCTTGCTCGGTTAGTTGCTGCATACTCACTAATTCATCATCCGTTGCCAAGCGCTCTGCCAAGCCAATAACCTGTGTTCGAATACTGCCATGCCCCACAAGCAATGCGGTATTGGTGCCAATACCATTGCGTAATAGCTGTGCCTTTAACTTAGCAATGTCGACTGCGCCACTGCCATCATTACCATTAACGACCGTGGTCACCCCTTGCATCAGATAATTGAGATTGGCATTTTTATCTTCACTCAAAAGCTCCTGCAAGCTATGCGTATGAGCATCGATAAAGCCCGGACTAACCACCAACTCACTGGCATCTATGATTCGTTTTGCCACATAAGCAACACTGCCTTGGGGACTAACACCGCAAATAAGCTCACCGCATATCGCAATGTCCAACGCGCTAGGCTTCAGCTGCAACCCGGTGTAGATCTTAGGACCCGAGATCAGCACATCCACATTGACCGAGGGCGATGACTTAGTGCAGCCAGCGAGACCGCACACTGCTGCTATCATCAGCGCTACAGATGAGCGCTTCATGGCTTGTTGTCCGCATTAAATTCGCGCGCATCAGTACTTAGTAATTTGTCCATCAACCCATCACTGGCTTGCTTGGCAATCGCTTTGATGACACCCCGGTTGGTGTTATCACCCATTTCGTAGGTGATCGCATGCACCTGATAGGTGTCGGCAATATATTGTTTAAACACGCCTTTGTCAGGGTTGTTACCTGGCTGTTGGCGTACCACAAATGGCTTGGCCGTGTCTGAGAGTTGATCGAGCCATTCTTTGACTAAACTCGGTGGATTTAGACCATAGCTGACGGGCATGGTGTAAAAAATGTCTTTGTGGGTGGAATGAAAATCTGCGGCAAATACGATGTTATCACCACGGGCCGTGATAGCTTGCAGCTTATCCCGTACCAAGCGTGCCTCAATCTGCTTAAAGTGTTTCCAATCACGATTTAAATCCACACCATTGGCGTTGTGACGCCAATTTCCTAGCGCAACGCCATCAGGGTTAAGATTAGGAACCACTAAGATATTGAAACGTCGTCTAAATTTAGCGGCCTGTTCACTGTCCGCTAATACGTTTTCAACGAAAGGGATCATCGCTAGTGCGCCGGTCACTTCAGGTGGATGCATTCGGCCCAGTAATATTAACCATTCTTTATTGCCCGCTTGCGTAATTTCAAGCTGACCGATGTCACGACCCTGCGTCGACTTACCCAGCACTGAATAAGTCACCGCCGTGTTGTTGGCCAGTGTGCTCATCCACGACTCGTAGGCGGCGTTGCTAATAATCTCTTGCCCAGCAACCAAAATTGGCACCACGCCGATATCGAGTTTGAACTGCAACTTGCCACGGCGCACCGCATGTTTAATCGTCTGCCAATGTTTACCATCCGTACTCATTTTTGGTGCGTAACGATGATCGCCGCCGGTATAATCAATGACCACAGTGATCTGCTTACTCACACTTGATGAGGCTTTAAACGCATACCAAGGACTGTTATTAATCGGAGTATTCTCTGGAGCGATCATGATAGTGACACGATTATCCCCAGAAATAGTACAGCCATTAACCCGTGCATTATCAAATTGATAATCGATGCTGATATCAGCCTGTTGACACGCGCCCACTACGGCAGTTGTTATCGGCTGACTACTACATGCAATCAGCCCAAATAACACCGTTGCAACTAAAAATAACTTCTTCATCTTGAACACCTTAAATAATAATGCCAATTTTACTAGCTCTGTCCCAGCTAGCTATGGCTGTATGTTTTAATCTTTAAGTTCAATGGATTAATCAAGACTAGCAAGCTGCACCATCTCCCGCCTTTAGTTGCCTTCATATGGATTTCTGTTAGGAGAAAAAATCAGGGACGAGTTTTTAGATTTTCGCGCATGGATGCGCATCAAAATCGGCTCCGTAAGACAGATGTCTATATGAAGATCAGCCACTAAACATCGGGTCGCCTTTCTTTTGGTTACATTTTCTTTGGCGAAGCAAAGAAAAGTAACTGGTGTGCAAGCTATGCTATTGATTGGCAGAATTAATCCGATGAGCACATCAAATATCCACCCTCACTAAATGAGCATCATCAATATAATTGGTATAAAGCCCGAATACATCGGGCTTTATACCATCACTTATTTAAACCAGCTTAAAATTTCTTACTTAAGTTGATATGGAAATAACGACCACGGTTCGTATGCAGCGAGCCAAAGTAACCATAACCTAACTCATCAGCCAATGGCGGTTGCTTGTCACCAATATTGCGTACACCGATACGGATCTTGCTATCTTTTAACATCCCTTCATTTTCAAAACGGTAATCAGCATATAGGTTGACGCGAGAAAAACTCGCCACAGGTAACTTCACGACTTCATCATTAATTTTCGCCGTGGTACTAGTGTCTACAACCGCACTGACATAGCTAGTGCTAACACCCGCTCCCCATTGCGCCATGCGCCAGTTTAGTGAGGCACGTGCTCGGTATTCAGGACGGCCATTTTGTTTAAGTAAATCACCGGCTCCTGCCACGCTGCGATCCGCAGGAACAGCTGGGTTTTTAGCGGCTTGCGCAGCCAGTAGTTGTGCAGAAATGGCATCAGCTTCTTGCTCAAACTTGGTTAAGTTAGCCACGTTAGCGGTGAATTCCCAATCACCGATATCGGTTTCCCAATCATAAATTAGACTAAAATCAATCCCTTTGATATTACGAACACCCAGGTTTTTGTAATTATTGTTAATTCTAATGACTTCATTGGTGCCAGCATCGCGAATGACCGCCTCATTGCTCGCCCCTTGACTGCGCAATAATGAATCGTAGAGCAAGTGCGATGAACCGGGCAAGATGCCAACCAAATCAGTTTGCTTAATACTCCAAACATCGGCGGTGATAGTTAATCCTTCAATTGGCTCTAATACCAAGCCAAATGAAGTATTTACATCATCCTCTGGTTTTAAATCCGTATTACCACTACGCACATCGACGATACCGTATTTTGTGTCTAATACTGGATCATATAAGCTGTTTGAGCGTGGTACCCCTTCGGCAGAGACTTGCGGAAGTCCCGGCGCACGAAAGCCACCAGCGTAAGAAGCACGAAGACTCAACCAATCGGCAGGCTCCCAAAAAATAGCCACCTTGGGTTTAATTGCATCGCCAACATCAGAGAAATTTTCATAGCGCGCGGCCAATTGCATTTCTACATACTGGTTGCCAGCATCGACTAACGGGAGAATAACTTCAACAAAGGCTGAGCTCACATTACGTGAGGCTTTTGAGTCTGGTGTCGGGCTACTACCAAGCACGTCACTCCCCGATAATTCTTTACCGGTCACCACATCGACAAACGGGTTGCTGCCATCGAGCAGTGGGTCGCGATTATCTTCAAAGGTTTCACGTCTAAATTCAACACCGACCGCGATACCAACATCACCCGCTGGCAATTCGAATAATTCACTATTGGTCATTTTAAAATCAACTGACGCCAAACTTGTCTTAGAATCACGTGATACTTCCACCATAAACTGATCGACAACAGCCGCGGAATTTAGGGTGCTGTCTCCGGCATTGTGGTTATTTAAATCTCCACCGGTAAAAATATTATAGGCCAATGCAGGATCAGTATTATTGATCGCCGCCTGAAACTTACTCGCCTGAATACGGTTTGCGGTATCATTGGTCTTAGCGGTCGTATAAAAGGCCGCTGTTTCCCAATCCCAGCTTCCCCAAACACCTTTTAAGCCGCCTAACACACGATAGCTGCTGTCATCGACTTCGATATTACGCGGACCAGTATCGATAGCGCGATAGCTGCGCAGAAGAACGTCTTCACCGAACGGATTAAAGGCAGCATCGGCTGCGATCTTAAAACGCTGCGCCGTCAAGTTATGGGTTTGCTCACGGGTTCTATTAGCGGTTGCTTGATAAAAAGTCACTTCGGAGAAAAACTCCAACTCCTCATCAATTTGATGAGTAAAATAGGTATACAGATTGAAACGGTCGACATCGGAGACTAATGAGCGAGTCGTGCCGCGATCGAAGCGTAAATCACGAGGAAAACTTCCTGAGTCAGCACATACGCCACCGTCTAAATCTTTAACACAGCCAGACATGGTATCCGGTTGAATATGAAAACGTCCAAGAACGTCAGACTGGAAATCGCCCCATGGCGTCGCTGATGAACGATTGTCCAGTTGGGTATCACCAACAAACGCTTCAGGTAGGCCAGGATACTCCCTCAGATCATGAGAGGCTGAATAATCGCGTTCGTTAGCCATCATGCCATTGCGCTTGTAGAAGCTAACAGACGCCGTAAGGTGTGACTTACCTTCGTTAAGGTCTAATCCGGTCAAATAACTAAAGGTTGTTTCATCAAGCGCGGTGCCTTCTGAGCCACCATGTGACAGACTTACCCGAGAGCCAGTGTAGTCATCACGTAATAAGTAGTTAATCACACCAGCGACAGCATCAGAACCATAAATAGCGGCAGCACCATCACGTAACACTTCGAGCGAGCGTAATCCAGAAACAGGTAACGTGTTGGCGTTAACAGTTGATACCGGTACATAGTTTTCTGACTGCGTTCCTGGATGAGTCACTAAGCGGCGGCCATTGAGTAAGGTTAGTGTATTACCCGAGCCAACTCCGCGTAAGTTAATCGAAGAGACATCGCCGCGTGCATCATTGACGCCACCGTTGCCCGTTGCTCCACCAAAATTCACTTCACCAATCTGTGGGATTGAACGTAATAACTCATCGCCGGTCATCGCGCCGGTGTTCTCAATGTCTTGTGCGGTTAACGCGGTAATAGGTAAGGCACCAACATCGGAGGCGCGCTTAATGTTAGAACCGGTGATGCTGATACGCTCGACTTCTTTTTCAGCCTTAGCGCTCTCTTGTGCCTGCACCCATTGCGATGACAATGCGGCGACAACGCATAGGCTTAAATGTTTGAGTTTTAGATTAGCTCTGGTGTTCGTTTTAGTGGTATTCACAGTCATAACTGCCTCTACTTATTATATTTATCGAATTAGAACTTGGTAATAATTTGTTCAGAAGACAAATATTACCGACACCACCCTAAGTGGTGTTATCAGTGTGATTAAACACCAACAGTATCTCCATGCTTGTAGTGTTCTGACAATTAATCCTTTATCGTAAAGCCATAACCTAAGGTTATATATTGCTGGATTTATATCAAAATACAATAGTTTCAATAAATGCTATAACAGTATTATAGATACCCATGCCACTTGAAAATGCAGGTTTCACGCATTTCCAGGTAACACGGGTATATGAGCTAATCTTCGGGGGATGATAATGCGTTTACGCCATATTGAAGTTTTTCACGCCATTTACGTGACGGGTTCGATCACCAATGCCGCAAATTTTTTGCATGTATCGCAGCCTTCGGTAAGTAAGGTCTTAGCACATGCTGAGATGCAACTTGGCTACGCACTGTTCGATCGGATTAAGGGGCGATTAATACCGACGCAAGAAGCGCAAATGCTGTTTAGTGAAGTCGATAAAGTCTATAAACAGATACGGTCGGTACGTAGCGCGGCGCTAAACCTCAAAACCTTTAAGACCGGCAACATTAACATCGGCCTAACGCCCGCGCTCGGGTTTGATTTAATGCCACAGGCAATCGCGCACTATCATCGACAGTGTCCGCAGGTAAATATTAGCCTGCAAACCATGCACAACGACGAGGTGCAACAAGCACTTATTGAGCATCGTATTGACTTTGCGCTGATGTTCTCGCCGCCACCACACCCCGGCATTAAACAGCAATTTATTGCCCAATCACAGCTGATGATTATGTATCCCATCAACTCTCTACCGCATCTGCCCACCTCATTAAGCTTCAAAGAACTCGAAGCGCAGCCAATGATCGGCATTTGGGATAGCGGACCATTAGGTGACTTGGTGCTTAGCCGCCTTAGCGAGGAAGAGGTCTTGGTTAAATCGACCATTAAAGTCCAAACCTACTTTCTCGCGGCGCGGTTAGTGGAGCAACAAATGGGGATTTGCGTGGTCGATGAGTACACAGCCAGAGGCAACCTTGGTAAAAATGTCGCGGTGGCAACTATCTCACCACCGTTAACGTTTGAGCTCAAGGCACTTCATTTGGAGGATCGTGCTCTTTCCCATGTCGCCACTGACTTTTTAGCGCAACTAGCTAGTAGTTCAAGCTAATTGTTTCATCTTGCTTGAGTGCTCGTTTAAACTCGATGTAAGAAGCTTGCGATGATAAATGAGTCTCGGCGCTCGGGCTAGTCACCTGACGAAATGCCGATTGCCACTCAATCAAGGCAAAATCATCGACAAAGACCCTGCTATCAACTGAGCCTGAGTTATTAAACTGGGCCATCATTCGCAGACTGCGATAACCAATACGCGGCGAATTAAAGGTAACCTCGACGTCTTGCCACTGCGGTGAGCCTTTGATCTCAATACTGTCGATCAAATGATGTTGACCATTGGTTAATGCATCGAAAAATTTCTTGCGACTTTTGCGACCTTGCCAGCTTATATTCAATGTTGTATCACGCTCAGCCTTCACTTTTAATATCACACTCATGGGATGACCGCCACGATATACTCGCCTGAAATTGGTCATCGCTAACAGTTCATTAGTCTTAGGTTTGAGTATTGTAGTTAAGGAATGCTGACCACTAAATGCCTGCTGCTTGCTATGCGAAAATCCATTTTGGTCGATGTTCCATCCGCGCTCATTAGCGTTAAATAAAGCATAACTTTCAAAATCAGAAGCATTGACCAAATTCACCCCAAGGCGATATTGTAAAGACTGATCCTCGGCCTCAATAGAACTTATCGGCTGTTGCCATTGCGCCATCGGCAACGAGTGTATCTTGCCCTTACCTCTTGGGCGAAAATCTACCGCTGTAGGAGATAAAGCAGCGCTTGCGTTAGCACGGATCACGCCGTGACCACCGGATCGAGTAATAGTCACGCCGCGTTTTTTCGACAGCGCGGTTAATCGTCTTAATACGGTAAAGCGGTTTGCACCAGTGCTTGGCGTTGGTTTATATCCTTTAAGATAGACAGGTACAATTTCGGCGCGGTGAAAATTTTGACCATCCATCCACACATAGAGGATCATTGAGTGCGGGGTTGAATAGAAAAATTGATCGAAGATAAAATTGCCCATCGAGTAGGCAATCAATTTGTTGCGATAAATTTCAAATCCCTGCGTCACGTGCGGATGATGGGCGATCGCCAGATCCGCACCGCTATCGATGGCCGCTTTTAATCGCTGCTCGGTGACTAAAGTTGGCTCTGGCGCATATTCTTGACTGCCATGATATTGTACGATGGTGGCGCGATTTAGTGCACTCTCGCGGGCCACTGGCTTAGTGATATTATCAATCGAACCATAAGCCGCGCCGCCCTTGTTGGCTGATGCTGTCTGGTTAGGACTGAAATTCCCTTCCCATCCGACAAAACCAAACATCGAATACTTGGTGCCTTGCAATATTGTTCGATAAGGTGCCAGCGCTTGTTCCTGATTGATCCCGGCACCGGAATATCCCAAATTGCTGTTATTTAAATACGCTAATGAAGATTTTAGTCCTGAGTCGAGATAATCATAAGTATGATTATTACCTAGCGTGACATAGTCTATTCCGGCATATTCTAACGCGGCTAATGTCTGTGGCGGCGAGAAAAAGGTCACTGACTTGGGCGCTCGCTCAGCGGGCGCATGTTCCGCTAGTTGGGTCTCAAGATTCACCGCCGCAAAGTCGGCCAGCTCCATATAAGGCTTAATGTGTTCGACTATAGCCTTGGTATCTGACGTTTCTTGTCCGGTGTGAATTAGTACCGGATTGTTGAAATACGGCTTGGCGTAACGACGACCCATCATTACGTCGCCGCCAAAAGCCATTAAGGTGCGGCCTTTAACTTTGCTAACCAGCTCGATTGGCGCAATGAGCAGCTTGTCATCAGCCTGGTTGGCTAGCTCATAGTGACTGTGGGTGTGTATCGTCGAATAAAAACCCTGGCGTTTAATGGTGATTTTATAGACTGCGGCAGGGTCGAGGCTAAGTTGGAAATATCCGTGGCGGTCAGTCGCTGTCTGGCGCCCTTGCACCGAGACAATACTCTTGGCCAACGGGCGCTGCGACTCATCGACAATATGCCCCTCCAGTTCAACATGGCCGGCAGCCTTAACGTTCCCACCGAACAAGACGAGAAAGAGCACACTAAGAATCTTAAGCATAAGTCACATCAATTTTATGGATTTAATTAAAACTAGCACAGGAAAACCTTAGCCAACAATAGCGATTGAACGGTGACTAATAACCTTAGGTTATGATGTCGAAAATTTAGACCAATCGTCAGCTAAAGCACGACTTGGACTCAGCAGGTGATCCTTGATCAGCGCTTTGGCCTTCACCCTATCTCGTGCCATTAATACTGCAACCAACTCACTATGTTGTTGATGATTAGCCTCAAACTCAGACTGATTGCTCAAAGTATTGTTGAGCCATAAATTACGATAACGCGAGGCCTTCTCATACAATGACTGCCGAACCTGTAGCAAGGCTGGCGAGTTACAGCCGCTGGCGATAGCACGGTGGAATGCCTGATGTCGCAATTCCCATTCTTGGGGATCTTGCTCGACAAAATCTTGGTACTTTTGCAGCTTGTGCGCCGCAGCCACAATCCCCGCCTCCCATTCATCATCGCCATGTTCGAGTGCCAGGCCAAGACACAGCGCCTCAATCTCGGCGCGGGTCTGGTATATATCGAGCATTTCGGCCAGTGAAATAGGATGCACCTTAAAGCCGCGCTGATTTTCCACCACCACTAACTGCTCAATGATTAATTGCGATAACGCCTCTCTGAGTGGACTGATGCCTACGTGATAGCGCTCTTTCAAGCGGCTCATTAAGAGCTTTTCTCCCGGTACAAAGTAGCCGTTTAAGATGTCATTTTTGAGCCTTGTCATCACCAGGGAGGCGAAGTTATTTTTAATATCGATTGCGCTTTCAGCCATTTATAGATGCCTACAGAAAAGTTCACGTCGCTAATACTACTATTCTAACAACACAGTCGCTCTTTATCGCAATTTTTTCAAAACATTACACACAAATGATCCATCGCTCAAAAAAAGATCAAACAAAACATTGACGAAATACGATAATGTCGACATTATATTAATTCAACGACAATATTAGTTATGTTCAATCACAATGGCTATGTTCACCTTAAATGTAGCTACACACTCAACCGATTGAAAGTGTTGGTATTTTATAAACCAAGCTTGAGCAGCATGGATGCTGCTCCAGAGCCTCCATGG
>Ga0209395_1001163_pt1 | contig 37505 bp, 30 predicted proteins | sample GOMGulsemesocosm_3_FD_184635 | JGI IMG/M metagenome (GOLD analysis project Ga0209395, IMG submission 184635) | Methane-oxidizing microbial communities from mesocosms in the Gulf of Mexico - GOM9D Gulf of Mexico (SPAdes) (version 2) | ecosystem: Environmental > Aquatic > Marine > Cold seeps...
CTAAATAAATTTTTCAAAACCTTTATTTTAGGAAGTTTAGGGTTTGCCTATTCCTTATGGGCAATTTTTGGTTCTGGATCTGATGTTGTTTTTTATGGATTTTTATTATTATTGTTAGGGATTCCATTTTATGCTTTGATGCAATGGAACAAAAGAGAAAAATAAATGAGCAAAACAACACACCATTCAGAATTTTTAAAATTAAAAAAAGTCTATTTAAAATCATCAGTAGATGCGTTTGTTTCGGATGCAGTGGTAGATTCTCAGTGGAATGAGTTAAACTATTTGTCTAAGCCCGATTTTAATAACGGTGTAAAAGAATACTCAGATTTCATCTCTATTTTTAAAAATAACGGAATTGAAATGCAATTTTTTCCTTCAGACGAAAACGTGAAAATGGATGCTATTTATTGTAGGGATGCGTCTATAGCAACAGACTTTGGAGTGATTATTTGCAATATGGGAAAAGAGGGGAGAATAAATGAACCCAACGCACAATTACAAGAATACCAAAAACAAAAGATAGATGTTTTAGGAGTGATTAAATCGCCAGGAACTTTAGAAGGTGGTGATGTAGCTTGGTTAGATGAAAAAACATTGGCAGTTGGACATACTTATAGAACGAATGATGAAGGGATTAAACAATTAAAAAATTTATTAGAACCAAAAGGAATACACGTGTTAGTTGCCGACTTACCGCATTATAAGGGGCAAGAAGATGTATTTCACTTAATGTCAATAGTAAGTCCAGTTGATAGAGATTTGGCAGTTGTATATTCGCCTTTAATGCCAATCAGGTTCAGAAACCAGTTGTTAGAACGAGGTTTTAATTTGATTGAAGTTCCTGAAGAAGAATTTGATTCTATGGGGTGTAATGTTTTGGCAATAGCACCTAGAAATTGTGTGATGGTTGATGGAAATCCAAGAACAAAAAAACTATTAGAAATAGCCGGTTGTAAAGTCACGACCTATGCTGGAAAAGAAATTAGCGTAAAAGGAGGCGGTGGCCCAACTTGTTTAACCCGACCAATGGCAAGAATGGAGTAGATTTTTCTTCAAAAGCAAGTCTAATTATGTAAGTTTGTAACAATGAAACAAACTTTAGGTAAACAAGAACGTTTAAAAAGCAAAATCTTAATTGGAAAGCTATACAAAGAAGGGAATTCTGTAAAGAGTTTTCCTTTAAGAATGGTGTATATTCAAGCGGAACACGGGGCTAACTATCCTGCCCAAGTTGGTGTTTCTGTACCAAAGAGAAACTTTAAAAAAGCAGTAAGTAGAAATCGCATCAAACGGCTACTTAGAGAAACGTATAGAAAACAGAAACAACTTGTTTACAATTCAATTGATAAGCCATATGTGTTTATGATTTCCTATATTGGAAAAGAAGAATTTAGTTATGAAGAGATAGCGGTTAAAATGGAAAAACTTTTAAACGCATTCATTGAAAAAATAAATAAAAATGAAAAATAGCTTTAAAAATAGATCGATTCTTGTCCTTGTTGTTGGAGTTATTTTTGTTTCGTTTTCATTTCAATCTAAATTTTTTGAAGTTGCAAAGCAATTAGAAATTTACACAACATTATTCAAAGAATTGAATATGTATTATGTAAATGAAATAAATCCTGCAGAGCTAACCACGCGGGCATTAAAAAACACCTTAAAAGACTTAGATCCTTATACAAATTATTATAATGAGCAAGATGTTGAAGCAGCAAAAATAAGAAGAGAAGGAGAATACGGTGGAATTGGCGCCTCTATAAATTACACAAATAAGTTACCCGTAATAGTAAGTGTTTACAAAGATTATGCTGCAGATAAAGCAGGTTTAAGAGCTGGGGATATTATTATAAAGGTTGACAAACAATCATTACAAGAATTAGAAAGAGAAGCCATTTCTGGTTTGTTATTAGGAATTCCAGGAAGTACTATTTCAATAGAAGTAAATAGACAAGGAAATGCGATACAATTCGACCTAAAAAGAGAAAAAATAGAAGTTAATCCTGTTCCGTTTTATAAAAAGATAGATTCCCAAACGGGGTATATTGTGTTAACTAGATTCAACGCTAAAGCATCTTCAGAAGTAAAAAAGGCCTTTAAAGAATTAAAAGAAGAAGGGATAACAAACTTGATTTTAGATTTAAGATCTAACCCAGGCGGATTACTAAGTGAAGCCGTAAATATTTCGAATTTTTTTTTACCTAAAGGAAAAGTAATTACCACTACAAAGGCGAAAGTGAAGAAGTGGAGTAATATATACTTATCCAGAAATCAACCTTTAGATCTTGAGATACCAATAGTTGTATTGATTAATGGAAGCTCAGCATCAGCTTCAGAAATTGTTACAGGAGCATTGCAAGATTATGATAGAGCAGTTGTAATGGGGAAACGATCTTTTGGAAAAGGATTGGTACAACGGTATAGAACCTTAAGTTACGGCACGCAATTGAAAGTAACAATCTCAAAATACTACACCCCCAGTGGCAGATGTATTCAAGAATTGGACTACGCAAATAGAGATTTTAAAACAGGGAAAGTGCCGAAATTTTCGGATGGTGGAATTAATGAGTTTACAACACAAAACGGAAGAAAAGTTTTTGACGGTGGCGGAATTATTCCCGATATAACAACAGAAACAGAAGTTTTAACAGAAGCATCAAAAGCTCTTATTAGATCAAAAGCACTTTTTAATTTTGCAATCAATTATAGAAATAACAATGCGGTTATAAAACCTGCTGAAGAATTTAGGTTTTCAGATACGGACTTTAAACAATTTCAAAATTTTTTAAAAACAGAAACATCTTTTTTAACAAAACAAGAAGCGTCTTTTAAAAAGGCATATGAAACATTAAGTACTGCTCAAAATAAAAAGGTTAAAAAGGATTATTTTAGTGTATTGAATACCTTGAAAACAGAAAAAATAAAATCTTTATATGTAAATAAAGAATTTATTAAAAATGAACTAAAACAGCTTATTTTAGATCAATATTATTATCAAAAAGGAGTTTATCAGAACAAATTAACATCTGATAAAACAGTACTAGAAGCGGTGAAATTATTAAAAAATAAAAAGAAATATTCTCAGGTTTTATCCATTAAATAGAAGATATTTAAATTAGTATCTTTGAATTACTTAAAAAGAGAGATTTATATATGAAAGAAAGAACGAGAGCACAAGAGTCTACAGGAGCAATAGAAAGGTTATATATTTCTATGCGTCATTTGTTTAGTAGAGGATTTTATAAGCCCATGGGAGTTTCTGGAGAAACGTTAAGGAAGTCATTGCTACAATTGAGACCAGAAATTTATGGCTCAATAGCCGAAGAGAAAGTAGAGTTAAATGGGTTAATTTATATAATTGAGCGTTTGCCTGAAGGAATAGAAGAGTGCCAATTTATTAATTTAACAGCTGATGAAGGGTATAAAAACTCTCACTTTAAAACAATTATTCCTCCTAAAAGAAGAAGAAATTGTTATCGAATTGATAAAGATCAAATGAATATTGAGATTACTCGAGGAAGATCTGAAATCTATGATATTTTAACCCACCTTACCTTTTTATTTATTGAATCACATAAAATTAAAGACAAGGTTTTAATAAATAATGGAACCGATTGTACGAGAGAATGGAGTACTTTAAAAGAAATTGTTTTATATGATAAATCAATTACAAAAGAAGAAAGAGAAGTAACAATTGCTCATTTAGGAACTATTTTAGGACGTACATATCAAGAAGTTTGTGATATTTATAATACGTTTTCAACGGAAGAAAATCCGGATAGATTTTTTCAGCTAATTTATTGGTTGGGACAATTAGCCATCAATGAAACCTTAGAAAATAAAAAGAGGGTAGTGACTTTTAGTTCTGTTTTAAATGAACAAATAGGGCAACATATTTATGGAGAAATTTGGGCAAATAACATCAAAAAAATACTAAAAGAGAACCACTTATTAGAAAGACCAATTCATATCATTAGTGCAAATATGCACAGTGTTATGAACTCAATTTATGCAACTGGAGCAATACCAACCGACGCAAAGAAAAACGACGGATTTAAGTTATTTGAGCTGTTAAGTAACAGCAGCAGTAAGGAGCTACAAGTAAAGGTTAAAAATTTTGCCTCTAAGAATGGGTTGATTTATATAAAAGATGCTTCTGGTACAAATATTAATGTTCAGGTTATTGATTCTGCTAAAATTGATTTTGATACCACACCTTATACCAAAGAAAATTCTATCGGTGAAGAGCCAGTAATTATTGTGATGGATTATGCTTTTGGTGAACAAGCCTATGAGACGATGGATGAACTGCTAAAACCATATAAAGAAAATGAAGAAACAACACATTTAAATGTGACGTCTGTTTCCATTATGGGGAAAGCCGGAATTTTAGAAGGAGGAAAAGGAGATATCATGATACCTTCTTCACATATATTTGAAGGCACAGCAGATAATTATCCATTTAAGAACGAATTGTCTAAGGAAGACCTAGAGGGGTTTGGTGTGCAATCATTTGATGGCGCTATGATTTCTGTTTTAGGTACTTCTCTTCAAAACAAAGATGTTTTGACATTTTTTCACGATTCTACCTGGAATGTAATTGGATTAGAAATGGAAGGAGCACATTATCAAAAAGCAATTCAAGCAGCTTCTAAAATTAGAGGAAATATTTCTAAAAATGTAAAAGTACGTTATGCATATTATGCATCAGATAATCCATTAGAAACTGGAGCTACATTGGCTTCAGGTGGATTAGGAATGTCTGGAGTAACACCAACATATGCAATTACCCAAAGAATTTTAGAGCAAATATTTTAATTCAAATAGAATTTAATTTAACAGTTAACTATGACAAAAGAATCACAATCTAAAGAAGAAGAAATAGAATTAGGTTCGTTATTTATTATTATTGGAAAAGGGTTTTCTAACCTATTTCGTTTTATAGGCAAGGTCTTTAAAGAAATTTTTCATTTCGTTATTGTAGTATTATTATTTGTAAAAGGGCATGTTGTAAAGCTTGTAATTGCAACAGTGATAGGAGCCGTTGCGGGTATCTTTTTAGAGTTTAAAAAAGAGGCGACCTATGGAGCAGATTTACAAGTACAACCCAACTTTAAAAGTTCTCGTCAACTATATAATAATGTAAATTATTATAACGATTTGGTAAAACAAAAGGATACTGTTTCTTTAGCAAAAGTGTTTAATATTAGTATAAATGAGGCAGTTACTTTAAAGAAATTTGAAATTTATCCAATAAAAAATGGTAATGATTTATTGACTTCTTATGATGACCTTATTTTGTCTGTAGATACCCTTACTGCAAAAAGTTATTCATTTGTAAATTTTAAAAACACGTTTACAGATTTTGATTATAAAATTCATAATATTCATGTAATAGCAACAAAGAATGATGTGTTTTCTAAACTGGATGAAGTAATTATTTCTTCTATTGTTGATAATAACTTTTTTAACAAAGTAAAGAAACTTACAAATGAAAATTTAAATAGAACAGACTCTTTGTTACGTCAAAACTTAACGCAAATTGATTCTTTAAGAAGAGTATACATGACTGTATTAATTGAAGAGTCTAAAAAACAAAACTCAGGAACTAACATAGATTTGGGGGGAACAAAACAACCAACCAAAGAATTAGAGTTATTTGAAACAAATAGAATAATTAATAAGGATTTAAAAGATATAGTAGAAGATAAATCAGAAAAATCGGAAGTATTAAATGTTATTTCAAATTTTCAACCAACAGGGTATGAAATAAAAGGAATTGATAAGAATTATGGGTTTTTAGGAGCAGGTTTTGCATTAACTTTAATGATCTTATTTCTTTTATTAAGGCAGTTAAATAATTATTTAAACAACTATAAAAGGTAGTTGATGAGTGCACTATTAATTACCGGTGGAGCAGGTTTTATAGGGGCTAACTTTATACCCTATTTTATAGAGGCAAATCCGAACGTAACAGTTGTTAATGTTGATGTATTGACGTATGCAGGTGATGTAGAAAATTTAAATGAAATCAATGCTCATAGCAGATATATATTTGAAAAAGGAAATATTTGTGACAGACAATTTATGCAGGAAATTTTTGAAAAACATGCAATTTCTGGTGTCATACATTTTGCAGCCGAATCTCATGTAGACAACTCTATTAAAAAACCGGATGCATTTATTCAAACCAATATCAATGGGACATTTAATTTATTAGATATTGCTAAAAATTATTGGATGGAAGGGCCAAATAAATGCAAAGAAAACTTCAAAAATTCTAGATTTCATCATATATCTACCGATGAGGTTTTTGGTACTTTAGGAAAATCAGGTTTGTTCACAGAAGAAACCTCGTATGCTCCTAACAGTCCGTATAGTGCTTCAAAAGCAGCTTCAGATTTTTTAGTGAGAAGCTATTTTCATACCTACGGGATGAAGGTAATAACAACAAATTGCTCTAACAACTACGGGCCAAAACAACATGATGAAAAACTGATTCCTACCATTATTAGAAAAGCATTGTCTGGTGAGAATATTCCAATTTATGGCGATGGTCAAAACATAAGAGACTGGTTGTATGTTTTAGATCATTGTAAAGGGATTGAACTCGTATATCATAAAGGGAAAGATGGAGAAACATACAATATTGGTGGAAAAAATGAAAGGAACAATTTATACATTGCGAATATAATTTGTGAGATTTTAGATGACACCTTGCCAAAAGAAGGTTCTTATAAAGAACAAATTACATTTGTTAAAGACAGACCAGGCCACGATTTTAGATATGCAATTGATGCGTCAAAAATTGAAAACGAATTAGGTTGGAATGCGGTAGAGAGTTTTGAAACGGGAATTCATAAAACCATTCTATGGTACTTAAATAAATACAAAAACCGATGAAAGGAATTATACTAGCAGGAGGTTCGGGGTCTCGTCTACACCCACTTACATTAGCAGTAAGTAAACAATTAATGCCAGTGTATGATAAACCAATGATTTATTATCCACTATCTACATTAATATTAGCGGGTATTAGAGAAATATTAATTATTTCTACAGCACAAGACCTACCGCTCTTTGAGCGCTTATTGGGAGATGGAAAAAAGTATGGTTGTAACTTTGAGTATACAGTTCAAGAAAAACCAAATGGATTGGCAGAAGCGTTTATTTTAGCAGAAAACTTTATTGGAAATGATAAAGTAGCTTTGATATTGGGGGATAATATTTTTTATGGATCAGGGCTGTCAGAGCTCCTTCAGGCAAATAGCAACCCAGATGGGGGAATTGTATATGCATACCATGTCAATGATCCAGAAAGATATGGTGTTGTAGATTTTGATGAGCATGGAAATGTGAAATCAATAGAAGAAAAACCATTAGAACCGAAGTCGAATTATGCAGTTCCAGGGATCTATTTTTATGATAATAATGTTGTGCAAATTGCTAAAAATATAAAACCGAGTAAAAGAGGGGAGCTAGAAATAACGGATGTAAATAAAGAATACTTACGCCAAGGGAAATTAAAAGTGCGTATTTTAGATAGAGGTACAGCTTGGCTAGATACGGGGACTTTTAATTCGTTAATGCAGGCGTCACAATTTGTGCAAGTAATTGAAGAAAGACAAGGGTTAAAAGTTGGGTCAATTGAAGAAGCTGCGTACAAAAGTGGGTTTATAACAAAGGCAGCATTGTTAGAACTAATTCAACCGCTTTTAAAAAGTGGTTATGGAAAACATTTAGAAGGGATTTAATGAAGGGAATAGAAACAAAATTAAAAGGTTGTTTTGTTATAGAACCAACCATTTTTGGAGATGAAAGAGGGTATTTCTTTGAAAGCTTTAATAAAGAAAAATTTAAAGAATTAACAGGTGTAGAAACTGAATTTGTTCAAGACAACGAAGCATTTTCAAATAGAGGAGTATTGCGTGGATTGCATTTTCAAAAAGGGAAATTTTCCCAAGCGAAGTTAGTTCGTGTGGTAAAAGGAAAAGTGTTGGATGTTGTTGTGGATCTTAGACCAGACTCAAAAACATACGGAGAAACTGTTTCATATGTTTTATCAGAGGAAAATAAAAAACAACTCTTTGTCCCTAGAGGATTTGCGCACGGCTATGCCGTTTTAGAAGATAATACAGTGTTGGTTTATAAATGTGATAATTATTATGAGCCTGCATCGGAAGGTGGAATTATTTATAACGATACCTCCTTAAATATTGATTGGATGTTGTCAGAAAATGAAATTATTTTATCTGCAAAAGATAGAATTCTAAAATCAATTACTGAGTTTAAATATTAAAGTTAATTTTATGAATATCAAAGCGGGTATAATTATTCAGGCCCGAATATCTTCAACACGATTACCTAAAAAGATTATCTTAGAAGTAGAAAAAAACATTACTTTTTTAGATGTTTTGCTAGAGAGATTGTCAAGATTAAAAATGCGCGTACCAATTATTTTGGCTACATCTAATTTGGAAGTGGATAATGTGCTTGAAGAGTATTCAAAAAAACACCAAATTAAGTTTTTTCGTGGCTCTGAACAAAATGTTTTGGAAAGGTTTATTAAATGTGCAGAAGAAAATAATTTGAACACTATTATTCGAGTTTGTTCGGATAACCCGTTTATTGATATGGAGTCAATTATGGATGTTTATGAAAATTACAAAGGAGAAGATTATTTATCTTATCAAATAAATCACTTACCTTCCATATTAACACATTATGGTTTTTTTAGTGAAATGGTAAGTTTAAACGCGTTAAAAAAGGTATCTAAAGAAAACGTAGTTGATTGCTTTGAGCATGTTACAAACTGTATCTATACAAACCCTAATAAATTTAATGTACGGTTTATAAAAAAAACTATTGAAAATAAGAATATTAGGTGTACCCTAGATACGAAAGGAGATTTTGAAAATTTACGTAAACTGTATTTTGATATTGTAAAAGACAAGCCCGAAATAGGTTACTTAGATATAATTAAGTACATTGAAAAAGAGTCACGTATTACTAAAAGCATGAAAAAAATCATAAAAGAAAATTCAAAATGACCTATATAATTGGAGAAATAGGACAAAATCACAATGGTTCTTTAGATATTTGTAAGCTATTGATAGATGTTGCAGCAAGACCAATTGACGATAAGTTATTTGGCAAGATTTTGCAACCAATGGACGCTGTTAAATTGACAAAAAGAGATTTGTCAAATGAATTGTCTAGATCACAGATGAATAATAGCTATGATTCTCCTCATTCATTTGGGAGAACATATGGAGAACATAGAGCTTTTTTAGAGTTGACAGATAACGAGCATTTCGAGGCCTATAAATACACTAAAAAGAAAGGACTAGATTTTGTTGAAACGCTTTGCGCAATAGGGTGTTTAAGTTTATTAAAGTTATTTACACCTGATAAGCTAAAAGTTGCTTCGAGAGATTTAACGAACTTGCCATTACTTTCTGCCATGGCAGAAACGAAAATCCCAATTATTATATCAACTGGCATGGCGGGAGAAAAAGAACTCGATCAAGCCTTGAATACTATTAGTAGGTACAACAGTAATATTTCAATATTACACTGTGTCTCTGAGTATCCAACTCAATATGAGAATGTTAATCTTAAAACAATAACTTATTTAAAGAAAAAACACCCAGAATATACAATTGGGTATTCTGACCATACGATTGGTATTTCTACTCCAGTAGCTGCGGTTGCCTTAGGCGCTGAAATTATTGAAAAACATATTACACTTGATCGAGAAATGAAAGGTACAGATCAAAAAGGTTCTTTAGCGATAGACGGTATGTTTAGAATGGTAAGAGATATAAGGAACTTAGATTTATCCATGGGTAAAGAAAATATTAGTATAGTTACTTCAGTTAAAACGGCAAGAACAAAGTTAGAGCGGTCAATTGCCGCAAATAAGGAATTGAAATCAGGGACAAAAATATCTGAAGAAGACCTACACTTATTGAGCCCTGGAGACGGTATCCAATGGAGTGATAGAAGCAATATATTAGGTAAAAAAATAAAAAAAGATATTCCTAAGAACGAAATAATATATTTAACAAACATAGAATAAAATGTTGCCAAAACTTATTTTAACTGATATTGATGGAGTATGGACTGATTGCGGAATGTACTATGATGAAAATGGAAACGAATTAAAAAAGTTTAATACCTACGATAGTGCAGGAGTATTGTTTTGTAAACTGTTAGAAATACCTGTTGGTATCATTACTGGAGAAAATGTTACGTCGGTAAAAAGAAGAGCTGAAAAACTGAAAGTAGATTATTTATTTTTAGGAGCAAAAGACAAAATGTCAATTATAGAAAAATTGTCAAAAGACCTACAAATTGATTTATCGGAAATAGCATACGTCGGTGATGACATTAATGATTACACAGTTTTGCAAAACGTAGGGTTAAGTGCTGCACCATTAAGCGCCCCTTCTTATATTAAAGAACTTGTTGATTGGAAGTTGGAAAAAAAAGGAGGAGAAGGTGTTTTTAGAGAGTTTGTGGAAAAAATTTTATTGAAAAATAACATAGACATAATTGAACTTTTAAAAAACAATAACCTACTTAATAAGTACAAACAATAAGAATTTAATTTGTTTATGTCTCTTACATTTTTAAAGTTTATGAATGTTCTCCTAAGGATAGGAGGAATAGGGAGTAAATTCTTGATTTTAACATTAATGTCTAAATACTTTGATGTTGATGTTTTTGGAAATTATGGGCTAATAACATCGCTTATAACACTATTAATTTTTGCCTTAGGCTTGGATTTTTACAATTTTAGTATTCGAGATATTCTAAAAACAAAAGGAGAACAAGAGATTGTTAATAAGGTTATTTCCTCGCTGTTACTTTATGTTATCATATATATCATTTTTTCTTTTATTGCTTATTTTATTTTTAACAATGTTTCTTATTTAAAACCATTTGTATTTTTAGTTATTGGTTTGGGGGTGACCGAACATATTTCTCAGGAAATATATAGGTTGTTAATTGGTTTTAAAAAGGTATTATTTGCAAATATTTTGCTTTTTGTTAGAACAATGGGATGGAGTATTATAATTGTATTTAATTATTTTAATGATGTAGTAATTACAATTGATAGTATTTTTAGTTTATGGTTGATTGCAAATATTCTAACAATAATTATCGTTTTTATTTATGTGCTTTTTAAAAATTACAACAGAATTTTAAAAGGGGAGGTCGTTCTTAGTTGGTTAAAAAAAGGCTTAAGAGTGAGCGCTGTTTTTTTAACAGCAACTATTTCGTTAAAAATGATGGAATATGCAAACCGGTTTATTGTTGATTTTTTTATGGGAGAGCAGATGGCAGGTATCTTTTTGTTTTACTCGAATGTTTCCATGTTAATAACAGTATATGTCAATACAATTGTGATCTCCTTTGAATTGCCAGCACTAATTGAATCAACGAATTCTCCTGCTATTTTTAATCTTTTAAAGAAGTTTAAAAAATCACTTATAACGCATGTTATAATTTCATCAGTGTTTATTCTATTAATAATTAAGCCGCTGTTAATTTGGCAAAATAAAATTGAGTTTGGAACTTATGCTCCGCTCATCTTATTCATGTTGATTGGTGTAGGGCTTATGAATTATTCATTAATTTACCATTTTAAGCTTTATATTTTTCATAAAGACAAATCGTTGCTTAAAGCAATGGTGATTTCTGCTTTGTTAAGTCTTATTCTTACAGCAATTTTTACCTATCTTTTTGGGGTATATGGTACAGCATCTGCCTTTCTAATTTCATGTGTTATTTTATTTTTTATGCGTTATAATCAAGCTAAAAAAATGCGATATGATTAATATTTATATAGGAATATCTAAAAACCAAGTTTCTTCTTATGAAGAGATTCTTAAGTTAGACGAAAATAGCTCTTCTGTAAACATATTGATTTCTAATAAAACAATAAAGAACAGTTCCGTTTTATGGGATGAAGTAATTTATGCTGATAAATCGTTCAACAATCAATCTACTAGTGGTGTTTCAGCAATTTATAATATTACAAAAAAGATACTCCAGTATAAACAAGTAGTTAAAAGACTAAAGAAATATAAAGACAAAAAAAACACAACCCTTTACTTTACCTATGTTGAAGATATTTTAACGAATTATTTGTTATATTCCTTTAATAAAAACATCAAAGGAATTGTGGTTGAAGATGGTACTCTAAACTATTACCCACACACAATAAACTCCCTTTCTAAAAAGAAAATTTACTTAAAATGGATGCTTAGTAACTTTTATGGATTAAGGTTTAAGTTATATAAAGGCCATTCTAGCGGTATTGAGTCGAAAAACGTAAGCAAACAATACGTAAGGGTCCCAGAGCTGTCAATGTTCCCTAATAAGTCAGAAAAACTACCTTACCCCAAAAGGAATATCTCTTTTACCAATACGTTTTTAGTAATTGGTCAAGAAGGGTATATCAATCAATTGGGAGAGAAAAGATATAATGAAAACTTAAAGGAGTTGGTTCATTTAATGAGATCAGACGCAAACTATGCCGACATAAAAACAATATATTACAAACCTCATAGAAATGGGAAAAGAATAAATTTCTTGTGGTTTCAAAAACAATTTAATTCTAAAGAAGTTATTTATTTAGAGTCAGATGAGCCTCTTGAGGATTTGTATTTTAATAAATTAGGTTCGAGGCATATCTTTTCATTTGATTCAAGCGCGTTGTTAAATATTTATCTTGAGTCTAAAGATGATCAAAGAGGTAATTTAAATTTTAATGTTTTATTAAAGTATAACTATTTATTGGAGCCTATTTTTAAAAAATTTAAATTCAATATTTATAAATGATTATTGCATTTAACATAGTAATAGCCTTAATAGCTATAATAATTACCTTGTATTTTTTAGAAAAAGACCTCGGCCTTTTCTTACTATCATCTATGATTATTATACAGTATGTGTGGATGTTTTTATCCTTAATAGTAATAGAGTCTGGGGCTCATATTGTAGAACAAGGAAGGGATGGTTATTTTATCTACAGCAGTTTAATTTTGTTGCTTTTTTATATTTCTACAATATTGTCATTAGTTTTTTTTAAGAAGGTTTTTTCTAGAACTTTTAAAAAAATGTCTGTTACAAAGTTTAAGTTCTTTGGACTCAAAGAGCACAAATTAACATTGATATTATTGGGTTTTGTATTTGCAGCAGCTTTTATAAATTTATTTTCATCAGAAATTCCTCTTTTTTCTAAAGAAGTATCGAAATTTAATTTTTGGGAAAATTCTAAATACCCTTTTCTAAAATCTGTTGTAGGTAATGTAATGGCTTTTGTTGCTTTTGGTACAGCTTTGTTATACAGAAAAAACAAAAGAACTGCAATGCTATTTGGGCTACTTTATGTTTTATATTTAATATTGGTGGGGCAAAAATTCACAGGTTTTTTTATAGGTTTTATAGGCTTTCTTTTAGGGCTGTATTTTACATCAGAGAATAAAATTAAATTTAAACTTAAATGGTTTTTTAATAAATATTTTTTACTATTTATTGGGGCTACTTTTTGTTTGGTTCTTTATATGTATACTATAAATCCGCCGTTTAAAAATTTAGGTCTAACACCTTTAGAATCTATTTTTTATCGAGCTTTTGGGTTGCAGGCACATGTGTTTTGGGGAACTACAGAACAGTATGTGTACCTCGATAAACCAAATACCTGGAATGTTTCTGACTTATGGAAAGGAATGCATCATTTAATGTTAGAGTTTTGGCCCTGGAGATATGAAGATTTTATATCAGTTACAGAAAGAGGAGTTAGTTGGACAAACGCATACCCATCAATATTATTGAGAATGTTCCCATTGGTAATTGCGTTAATTGCAAACTTTATTTTACTATCTTTTCTTTCTTTAATTCAGACCTTATTAGGGTTTTTTATTAAAAGAAAATCATTTCTAATTAGTATTGTGTTTTTTCAACTCTTAATTTGGACATGCTATTCTTTTACAATGGCCTATTTTAACAAGTTAATAATTCCAGTGACTTTGACTGTCTTATTCTTTTTATATAAGTATTTAATTTATTACCAAAAGAAAACAAAGAATGAATAGATTTTTAAATAAAAAAACAGCCAACTATTCCTATTACTTGTTGATGTTTTTTTTACCGATTTCATTGTTATTAGGTAATATTTTTTTAGGCTTTTTGTTTTTGAGTATTCTTTTACAAGAAGGTAGAAAAACAAATAAAAACGGAGTAATTATAGCACTTGCAGTGTTCTTTATTTTTATTTTAATTAATGGTTTATCGGCTACAAATTTTAGTGTAGAGCAAAATAATTATAAAAAAATAATACCGTTACTATTAATTCCTTTTAGTATTGTAAACCTTGATAAAAAAGCAAGATTTAAGGGGTTAAACTTTTTGTTTGTTGGAGTGTTACTTATCCAATTAAACGCTGTCGTAGGAATAATCGATTATTATTACTTTACAGAAGGAAAGAAATATGCTTTAAAGAATTACGCAAAGATTAATGAAATCTTAAATTATGAAAGACCATATTTAGGCTATTTTTCGGTAGTAAACATTATGATTAGCTATTCTCTTTTTAAAGAAAAAAAGAAAAAGAATCTAGCAATCATTTCGACGATCTTTTCTTTGCTATTAATTGTTGTAATTTCTGCAAGACTATCTGTAATAACAGTGTTGTTATTGGTGATAATAATAGCATTTATTGAATTTAATAAAAGGGCTAGAACAATAGCCTTTGGCGGATTAATATTGTTATCACTTCTTTTTTATTTTAACAATAGTTCATTAAAAGGCCGATTCTCTCAAATGCATAAAGATGCAAGAGTGGTAATTTGGAAAGGAGCTTTGAATTCATTTACTAATACAGCTAATAAAATGACGGGATCTGGGAGCCAAGTTAATACGAGAGAAGAGCTTTTGGAGCATTATAAAAAGTATGAAGGATTTGAATCTATAGATGAAAAAAATAGATTTATTACTAAAAATTACAATACACATAATCAATATTTAAATGAAATATTAAGAGGAGGATTTATAGGGTTGGTGATTTTTATTTTTCCTCAATTATTCAATTTGTACACCATTGTTAGAAAAGAAAATTCCGTAATAGGGTTATTATTTCTAATATCTATAGTGTGTTTTTGCTTGGTAGAGAATGTTTTAGATAGACAGATAGGGGTATACTTATATGCTTTTATTTTAAGTTTTTCTTATGTTAATGAAAATAATTAAATGACAAAAATAGTTCATATCGCGAGACCAATTTCTGGAGTTGGGGTGTACATCTCTTTATTAACGAAGTATATCGATAATGAAAGTTTTGTAAATGTATTAATTTGTAATACTCACGAAAATATTATTGAGCCAAAAGATCAATCAGAAAAAGTAATTAAAATACATCACGCCAATATATTTAGAAAGATACATCCATTAAAGGATTTTATTAGCTTGTTAAATATTATAAAAATTTTAAAAAAAGAAAACCCAGATGTTATTCATTGTCATAGTGCAAAAGCCGGGATATTAGGTAGAATTGCCGGTTTCTATCTTAAAAAGAAAACTTTTTACACGCCTCATGCTTATTCCTATTTAAGTCAACAATCAAAAACAAAAAGGACGCTATATAAGTTTATAGAAAGGTTGATTTCGTATTTTCCTGCTAAAACCTTAGCTTGTTCAAATTCAGAATATAAAAGAGCAGAAGAGGATTTAAAAATTAATAAAGAAAAAATATGTGTTTGGAATAACTCAATAGAAGAACAGATTGAGTTAAAACAAACCGAATTCATTAAAAATTTACCAAAAGAATACATTTGTACAATTGGAAGACCTTCATATCAAAAAAACACTGAACTGTTGGTGAAATCATTAATAGAAGTGAAAAAATCAATTAAAAACATGCACTTGGTTATTTTAGGAGCTGGTTTGTATTCTCCTTCGCTAGAGAAAATAAAAATCCAAATTAAAGAAAATAAAATGGAGTCCAACATTACCATAGTACCTTGGTTAGACAGACCTCAAACGCATAAAATTTTAAAGAATAGCCTGTTTTATGTATCAACCTCTAGGTATGAAGGTCTGCCGTATTCATTGATTGAAGCAATGGCGTTAAAAAAGGCATGTATTGTTACTAATGTTGACGGGAATGTTGATTTAATTATTGACAAAGAAAATGGTTTTGTTGTTGAAGAATGCGAATTTAAGATAGCAGATAAAATACGTTTACTTACGACAGACATATCGCTTAGAATAGAAATGTCACGCAAAGCAAAAGAAATATTTTATGAAAATTACACGATAATTAAAAATATTTCGAAGCTTCAAGAAATTTATTTATCTTAATTTAGCAAGTAAAGGATAGTAAATTTGAAAAAGAGATATTCTAAATATATAAGACCCTTGGCACTTTTACTTGATTTATTAATCATAAATAGTGTTTTTTTTTATATTTCTGATGATGAGTATTTGGAATCAAGTTTCCTCATTTATAGTAATATATTCTGGGTAGTATCTTCTTTTTTTAGTGGGTTTTATAAGGTCTATAGACACACAAAATTTTTTAAAATCTTACGTTTATTAACGGTTCAGTTTTCTGTTTTTTTTATGGGATTCTTTACTTATTTTTCTCTTTTTAGAGAAGGGGATATTGTAAATAATCAAACATTAATTTTATCAACAATATTTTTTGGTGTGACACTTTTGAAATATGGTTTTATTTATGCCTTAAAAAAATATAGAGAAAAAGGGAATAATTTCAGAAAAGTAATAATTGTAGGTTCCGACGAAACAGCAAAAAAAATGATAAAACTGTTTCAATATAAAAAAGGCTTGGGCTACCAAGTCTCTGGTTTGTTTTCGGATAAAAAACTAAAAAATAAATTATACAAAGGGAATGTTAATGCGTGTTATTCATTTGCTATAGAAGCGCATATAGATGAAATTTATTGTTCTTTATCAGAACTTACCAATGAAGAAGTAAAAAATATAAGAATTTTTGCAAGCAACAATAATATTGGAATAAAATTAATTCCAGATGCGAACGAATTGTATAGCAAAAGCTATAAAACTGAATATTACGATAATTCAGTACTCGTTTTAAATGTAAATAAGTTGCCATTTGAAGATCGAGAAAACAAAATTTTAAAAAGGATATTTGATATTACTTTTTCATTGTTTATTATGATTTTTATACTGTCATGGTTAACACCTGTAATTTGGTTATTAATAAAATTAGAATCCAAAGGCCCCGCATTTTTTAAACAAAAAAGAGAAGGATTAAATGGAGAGCTGTTTGTTTGTTATAAGTTTAGATCTATGAAATTTGATATAGACTCCGATAGGAAACACACGGTAAAAAATGATATTAGAGTTACAAAATTCGGTTCTTTTTTACGAAAAACAAGTTTAGATGAGTTGCCACAATTTTTTAATGTTTTTCAAGGAAGTATGAGTGTTGTTGGACCAAGGCCACACTTAAAAAGTTTGTCTTTAGAATATCAGAAAAATGTAAATAATTATTTAGAGAGGCATGCCATGAAACCCGGTATAACTGGTCTTGCTCAGGTAAGGGGGTATCGTGGAGAAATAAAAATTAAGTCTGATATTAAAAATAGAATTAGGTTAGATATATTTTATATTGAAAATTGGTCTGTTTTTTTAGATATAAAAATTATTCTACAAACTGTATTTAACGTGTATAAAGGAGAAGAAAAGGCCTATTAATTGGAAAGAGATATAGACATATCAGCCACAATTGTTGTCTATAAAGAAGCGGCAAAAACGCTGCAAAAAACAATTGCTAGTTTTTTAAATGTTTCGTTGCGCAAGAAACTTTATATTATTGATAACTCACCTAGCAATACTTTAAAGGAATTTTGTGACTTCCCTGATGTGGAATATGTTTTTGTTGGGAAAAATAAAGGTTTTGGCAGTGGACACAACTTGGTGTTAGACAACATAAAAAATTATTCTAGGTACCATTTAATTTTAAACCCAGATGTTATTTTTGAACCCAACGTTTTGCTAAAGTTAATGAAAGAATTAGAAACGAATCAAGACGTAGCGATGGTTTCTCCTAAGGTGATGTATCCAGATGGAAAACAGCAATACACATGCAGAAGAACGCCAACATTTTTAGAACTATTTTACAGAAGAGTTGGCCTCAGAAAGGAATTTACAGCATTGCAAGAATATAGAGATCAAGAGTTAGAAAAATCTTTTTATCCCGATTTCATTCACGGGTGTTTCATGTTGTTCAAAACACAAGACTTTATCAATCTAAAAGGGTTTGATGAGCAGTATTTCTTATACATGGAAGACGCTGACATTTGTAGAAAAATTAAAGTTGCTGGAAAAAAAGTAATGTATTACCCAAGTGTACAAATCACCCATATTCATAGAAGAGGATCTGCAAAAAATAGTGCACTTTTATATTACCATATTGTTTCCGCTGTAAAATATTTCAAAAAATGGAACAAATAATGTACATGCTTTTTAAGTAGAAAAAAGAATATTACAACGTATATTTGTACGCTTAACAACAACACAACACAAATGAATATTCTTATTTTAGGTTCTGGAGGTAGAGAACATGCTTTTGCCTTAAAACTGGCTGAAAGCAATAAAGTTAACCAGCTATTTGTAGCTCCTGGAAATGCAGGTACTACGCAAATTGCAACAAATATAAATATCAACCCAACAGATTTTAAAGCGGTAAAAGAAACCGTTTTAAAAAACAATATAAAAATGGTTGTGGTTGGACCGGAAGCACCTTTAGTTGACGGAGTTCATGATTTTTTCTTAGCAGATGCTGAATTGAAAAACATTCCCGTAATTGGACCTAAAAAAGATGGCGCATTGCTAGAAGGAAGTAAAGATTTTTCTAAAATTTTTATGGAAAAACATAACATTCCAACAGCGAAATATCAATCCTTTACAAAGGATAATTTAGCAGATGGTTTTGCTTTTTTAGAAACTCTAAACGCGCCATATGTTTTAAAAGCAGATGGGCTGGCCGCTGGAAAAGGGGTGTTAATATTAGATTCATTAGAAGAAGCTAAAAAAGAATTGGAAGAAATGGTGTCCAACCAAAAATTTGGTGAAGCATCTTCTACTGTGGTAATCGAAGAGTTTTTAGACGGAATTGAATTGTCTGTTTTTGTGCTAACTGATGGAAAAAGTTATAAAATCTTACCATCTGCAAAAGATTACAAGCGTATAGGAGAAGGAGATAAAGGGTTAAATACTGGTGGAATGGGAGCCATATCTCCTGTGCCATTTGCAACGGAAGATTTTCTACAAAAAGTAGAAGATCGTGTAGTAATCCCTACGGTTAATGGACTTCAAAAAGATGGTATTGATTACCGAGGATTTATCTTTATAGGATTAATGAATGTAGATGGTAATCCTCAGGTTATTGAGTATAATGTTCGCATGGGAGACCCAGAAACAGAAGCTGTACTTCCAAGAATTGAATCAGATTTATTTGATTTATTTGAAGGGGTAGCAAACCAAACATTACACGAAAAATCTTTTTCTATCAATCCCAAAATAGCAACTACTGTGATGTTAGTTTCTGGAGGGTATCCAGAAGCCTATGAAAAAGGGAAAGAGATGACAGGAATAGATTCGGTTACAAATTCTATAGTTTTTCATGCAGGAACAACAACTTCAGATAATAAAGTTGTAACCAGTGGAGGAAGGGTTATGGCAATTACTTCATTTGGAGAAACGATAGAGGAAGCCTTGAAAACCACGTATACTTCCATAGATAAGATTCATTTTGATAAGATGAATTATAGAAAAGATATTGGATTTGATTTAATATAAAACAGTTAACTTGTCATTCCCGCGAAAGCGGGAATCTTGTATAATAGATTCTTTTTTTTAGAATGACAAACAAAAAAATAATTGTAGCACCACTAAATTGGGGATTAGGTCATGCTTCGCGTTGTGTTCCAATTATTCGCTTTTTAGCAGCAAACAAATACATTCCGATTATTGCATCCGATGGTATTGCGCTCGCCTTTTTACAGAAAGAATTTCCTGATATAGAAAGTGTTAAGTTACCTTCTTATGAAATATCTTACGCAAAGAACTTAAAAATAAGTCTATTAACACAAATTCCTAAAATTGTAAAGGCAGTAAGAAAAGAGCATAAGGTTATTCAGAATTATCTCAAGAAAAACACCGATGTTGTTGGGGTTATTTCTGACAATAGATTTGGTGTTAGGAGCAATACAATTGCTTCAGTATACATCACACATCAAATAAATGTATTCTCTGGTCTTACAACCGTTATTTCAAGTAAAATTCATCAAAAACTCATTAAGAAATTTGACGAATGTTGGATTCCTGATTCTATAGATAACCAATTGTCTGGTGCACTATCTCAATCAAGAAGTCAAAACATACACCTAAAGTATATAGGAGCTTTAAGTAGGTTTAAAAAAGAAAAATCACCTAAGATAAACGATGTGTTAGTGATTCTCTCTGGAGTTGAATCCCAACGGAAATCATTGGAAGAAAAAATGCTTTTAGAATTCAAAAATTATAGTGGAAAAGTTGCCATAGTTCAGGGGAAAATAGAAAAAGAGCAAAAGATTAGCATCCAACATGGTATTAAAACGTACAATTATTTATTATCATCCGATTTAGAAAAAGAAATCAACCAGTCAGCATTGATTATTTGTAGGTCTGGGTATTCTTCCATCATGGATTTAGCGGTATTAGATAAAAAAGCGTTCTTTATTCCTACGTCAAATCAACCAGAGCAAGAATACCTAGCAACCTATTTAAAAGAACAAAAGATTGCTCCATTTTGCAAAGAAGAGGACTTTAATTTAGAACAATTAATTCAAGTTGAAAATTATAAAGGACTGTCTATTTCTAAAACGGTATTAGAGCATAATTTACTTCGCCTTTTCAAGTGTGAATGAAAATTCAGAACCTTCTCCATAAGTGCTTTTAAGTAAAATATTTTCGTTGTGAGCTTCAATTAGATGCTTAACAATTGATAAGCCTAAACCAGAACCTCCCTGATCTCTAGACCTACTTTGATCTACCCTATAAAAACGTTCAAACAAACGAGATAAATGTTCTTGTTTTACACCCTCTCCATTGTCAGAAACCTTAATTATAAACTTATTCTCGTTGTAATTATCAACGCCAACCGTAGTAATTCCTCCAATTTTCCCATATTTGATAGAGTTTACAACAAGGTTGATTAATACCTGTTCAATACGTTCAGCATCACCCATTACAAAAATAGGAAACTCGTAAATTCGATCGAAAACTAACGTAATATTTCTTTTTTTTGCCTTCATTTCAAATAAATCGAAGACATTTTGAACCAACTCCAAAATATTAAAGGGTTGCATGTTCATTTTTAAACCATCCGTTTCTAGCTTGGCAATCATATCTAAATCTTTAACAATGGCAACCAACCTCTCCACACCTTTATTGGCTCTGTCTAAGTATTTTTCTAGGATATCTTTATCATATAAAGCTCCTTCAATTAACGTTAATAAATACCCTTGTACAGTAAATAATGGCGTTTTTAACTCATGAGCAACATTGCCTAAAAAATCGCGTCTAAAAGAATCTCTTTCGGTTAAGTTTTGAATTTCAATTCGTTTACCTTCGGCAAATTTCTGCACACTTTTAGAAAGTGTCTCCATGTCTGTGGTAACTGACTGTCTTTGTAAATCTTCAATTTCTAAGAGAGAAACATCATCATATATTTTTCGAACCCTGCGATAAATAAAATATTCAACCCTATATTGAATAACAAAAAAGAAAAGAACAAAAAGAGAGACAACAGAAACAATGGTGATTGCCATTCCAAACTTTTCAAAAAAGAAATAGGTAATTAACCCAATAAGAATGGATAATATTGTTAAATACAACGCCGATATAAAGGCGAAAGAATAGGTTTTTTTAAATTTCACAAATAGAATTATTTATCATTGTCTTCTAATACAAATTTGTACCCAACCCCTTTAATTGTTTTAAAGAAGTTATCTCCAATTTTTTCTCTTAGTTTACGAATATGTACATCAATGGTTCTTCCACCTACAACAACTTCATTTCCCCAAACAGAATCTAAAATAGTTTCGCGTTTAAAAACCTTTCCAGGTCTAGATGTTAATAAAGAGAACAATTCAAATTCTTTTTTTGGTAATACAATTTTTCGATCGCCTTTAAAAACTACATATTCATCTCTATTAATAACAATATCTCCAATTCGTGTCGAGGTATCTTGTTCTTCGGTGTTTTTTAATCGTCTTAATAAAGATTTTACCTTACTCACTAAAACTTTTGGTTTTACAGGTTTGGTGATATAATCATCAGCACCAGCATCAAAACCAGCAACTTGTGAATAATCTTCACCTCGTGCAGTTAAAAATGAAATAATTACGTTTTCTAAAGCATCTATTTTTCTGATTTTTTCACAGGCTTCAATTCCATCCATTTCTGGCATCATTATATCTAATAAGATTAAGTGAGGCACTACTTTTTTGGCTGTTTTAACACCCTCGGCACCATTTTGAGCTGTAAATACTTGATACCCTTCATTTTTTAAATTGTACCCAACAATTTCTAAGATATCTGGCTCATCATCAACTAATAAAATCTTTATATCACTTTTTTTCATGACTATATTTTGTGTTGTTTTATTCAAAAGTATGGATAAATAATCTAAAAATATGATTACTTAACAATGATTTAAAGACTTAACGATGAATTAACCTTCTATTAATGGAAGGTTAATTTCAGTCTAACATTAGCTTTACAAAACCATAGGACATTTGCTCTTTAAAATAACAGTATAATACTATTAGAGTAGCAAAATGAAAAAAATAATTATCGCGTTTGTATTAGTAAGTCAATTGGTTTCTGCACAAAGTATAGGAACCGTAAAAGGAATGTTAACCGATGGAGAAGTTAATAATGAACCATTACCATTTGCAAATGTTTTTATTAAAGGAACCACTACGGGAGGTACATCAGATTTTGATGGAAATTATACACTTTCTGTACCGGCAGGAAGCCATGTATTGGTGTTCAGTTTTATAGGGTATCAAACAGTTGAAAAAAACATTGTTATAAAAGAAGGAGGTACACTTACCATAAACCAACAATTAAGTGCCAAAGCTGGTGTAACATTAGACGAGGTTCAAATTCAAGCCGTTGTGAACAAAGCAAAAGTTTCAGCCTTATTATTAGAACAAAAGCAGGCGGTCTCTATTAAAACCACAATTGGAGCGCAGGAATTAAGCAACAAAGGAGTTGCAGATTTAGCAACAGCTGTAACCAAAGCTACCGGAGTTTCTAAAGAAGAAGGTTCTAGTAATGTATATGTAAGGGGGTTGGGAGATAGATACAATTCAACCACTTTAAATGGGTTACCAATGCCTTCAAACAATCCATCTAGAAAAAACATTTCCTTAGATATATTTTCTACAGATATTGTTCAGAAGATAGATATTAATAAAATTTATAATAGTGCTATTTATGGTGATTTTGGAGGTGCTAATGTAAATATAGTATCTAAAGAACATGTTGGTAAACCCACTATCGAAATTGGAATTGGCTCAGGAACCAACTCTAATCTATCTAATGACTTTTACTTGCAAGACGGACCGTCATATTTAGGGTTTTATTCTTCAAATTATTCAACGAACGTATTAAACGGCTATAATTTTTCAACCAGTTGGAACCATGTTTCTAAAACTCCTATTGCAACAAATGTATCTGTAAAAGGAGGAAAAAAGTTTAAAGTAGGAGAAGAAGGAAATTTGAATGTTTTTGGAACATTTTCTTTCTCTAATGGGTTTAAGTTTAAAGAAGGTATAAATAGAGGAGGAGTGAATGCACAAGGCCTTGCTTTTACGGACTACGTGTTTCAAGCATATGATTACAATACCAATTCAACAGGTATGTTAAATGTTACCTTCAAGGCAAATGAAAATAATAATTATAAATTCAGCTCATTGTACATCAACTCTTCGAATCAAAGTTTAGATGAATATGCAGGAGTGATTAATATTTTTGACAATGCAAGTGATGGAGGTGGATTTGTTAAAAGAGCCACTTTTGACAAAACATCCTTGATTATAAATCAACTTTTAGGAAGTCACAAATTTGGAGAAAAAATGGTATTAGATTGGGGTGTTGCGTACAATCATGTAAATAATGTTATTCCAGACAGAAGACAAAACATGTTGGTTCCAAAAGACAACAACAATCCCAATGGAGTGAAAACAGTGTCAGATTTAGCTGCCTCAGATAATCACAGATTTTACCAAGAGCTCTTAGAAGATGAATTTGCAGCAAATATTACCGGAACTTATGTATTTGCAAAAGATTCAGAAGAACTATTTAAAGGAAAAATTACTGTAGGTTATAGTGGGAGATTTAAAAAAGTAGATTTTCAAGCAACTCAGTTTAACTTTAGGATAAATAGAGCAGTTGCACAGCCAGTAGTGAGTCAACACAATTTAGATGCTTATTTTAATCAAAATAACTTAGACAACAATCTGTTTAAAATTGAAACCTTTAGAGGTGATGCGAGTACCCCTAATGCGTTGAATCCACAAACTTATTATGGAAATCAATACATCAATGGTGGATTTGCAGATGTTCAATATAGGTTTACGCCAAAACTAACTGTAGTTGCTGGATTAAGATTTGAACATATTTATCAAGATATTTCATGGAAAACCTCCTTAGATCCAGCTGGTGACAAAAATGCTTTTGCGAAGTTTGAATTTTTACCGAATGCATCTGTTAAATACGAGATTACAGATAAGCAAAACTTTAAATTAGCAGCTAGTAAATCATATACATTACCACAATATAAAGAAAGAGCCCCTTTTCAATTTGAAGAAGTTACCCAAATAAAGTTTGGAAACCCAGATTTAGATTTGTCTACCAATTATAATATGGATATTCGATGGGAATATTTTCCAAAGAGCGGAGAAGTAATTTCAGTAACGGGATTTGGGAAAAGTATTCAAAATCCAATAAACGAAGTGGTTGTAGCTTCTGCTACTAATGATATATCATATGTTAACACAGGAAAACAAGCAGCAGTTTTTGGCGCTGAGTTTGAAATAAGAAAAAATATATTTTCAAAGGAAATAGAAAAAGGAGAAGACCTACTTAAAAGTAAATTATCAACAGGGTTTAACGCTTCCTATATGTATTCTAACCAAGATTTTGATAGGTTTAAAGTTATAAATGAAACAAGTTTAAATGTAAACTTTACCCATAAAGAAGGGAAGCTAACTGGTGCTTCTGATTTAATTTTGAATGCAGATATTACTTATGCTAAGGATTTTTCGAAAAACACAAATATACTGGGTACCCTAGCATTTAATTATTTTTCAGATAGAATCTATGCCATTGGCTCTGCGGGAAAAGGAAATTTAGTAGATAAAGGAATGGGAAGTTTGGATCTTATTTTTAAAGCGGAATTTTCTAAGAAAATAAAACTTGGTTTATCACTAAAAAACCTGCTAAACCCAAGAGTTAAGAGAATTCAAGATATTCAGAATGTAGAAGTATTGTCTTTTAAAAATGGAATCAATGCAAGTTTCTCACTAGCCTATAAATTAGATTAATTAGTTCTTAACATAAGGATAACAACATATAGAACATGCTTAACAGTCTTTTAAACTTTTGGTAAAATAGGTGTTAAACAAGACGCTTTTCTTTGTGATAGAAATAATTTAAAACATAAAATGAAAAAAAGATTAGTATCGTTAGTAGCAATTGTAGCAATTGCTTTTACAAGTTGTACCGTTTCTAATGACGAACCAGAAAATGGTTTTCAAGTTGATCCAACAAACTTTAAAGGAAACATCACACAAGGTACAGTTACCTTAAATGCAAGTATTGTGTATAATTTAACTGGAGGATTGATCGTAGCAGAAGGAGCTAAATTAGTAATTCCAGCAGGAACCGTAATTAAAGCCTCTGGAGGAACGAGTTCTTATATTGCCGTTGCGCAAGGAGCGCAAATATTTATCGATGGTACGGCGAATAGTCCCGTAGTTATGACTTCGTCAAAAGCAACTCCAGCACCCGCAGATTGGGGTGGTTTAGTAATTTGTGGTAAAGCACCAACCAACAAAGGAGCAACCGCCACAGCAGAGGTTTCTGATTTAACTTATGGAGGTTCTGTTGTGAATGATAATTCTGGTTCTATTAGATACTTAAGAGTTGAGTATACAGGAGCAACATTTAATGGCTCTAAAGAGTTTAATGGGGTTTCTTTATTCGGTGTGGGCTCTGGAACAACTTTCGAATATGTTCAGTCTTATAATGGAGGAGATGATGGAATTGAATTTTTCGGAGGAACAGTTTCAGGTAAGTATTTGGTTTCTACAGGTTCTGGAGATGATTCCATTGACTTTGCAGATGGATGGTCTGGAACGGGACAATATTGGTATATCAATAAAGGAACAAAAGCTGGAATTGAAGGGTCTAATAACGGAGATGATGGAAATGCAACACCAACAACCACAGCCATATTAAAAGATATTTCAATTGTAGGCCCTGGATCTGAAGGAGCTTTGTATATCAAAGAAGGCGGAGGAAACTGGACTGTTTCTAACATTTACGCTGCGGATTTTGATTTAGGCATAAAAATTAAATCATCCGATACCGCGGCAAATGAAAATGTAAAAAATGGAAACATTATAATTACAAACATACAGTTTGATCAAGTAACTACAAAAGATCAATATAGTGGAACTGAAGTATATTTTACAGAAGGAACAAATTCTGGAGCTGGTAATGGAAAATTAGCACCAGCCTGGGCAGCAGGGTGGACAGTAGGATTGTAAATTAGTAAATTGGTTAGTGAAATTAAGCAGGCTTTGGCCTGCTTTTTTTTGCTTATAACCAATATGTTGCATTGTTAAAGTTGTGGTGTAACGTTGAAAATAAATAATTATTTTATATATTTAAACATTATTAGTGTATATGAGAAAACTTTACATTTTAATTTTTGTTTTTTGCACTTGTTTTGTTTCGTTGTCTAGTGGGCAGTCGAGCAAAATAAAAGCGAACAATATTGTCAAGTTTTCTGCTTTTCCAAACCCAGTAAATCAAGGAAAGCTTACCATAACAACGTTTAATACCAACGAAAAAGAAGTAACTATATATAATGTTTTAGGAAAAAGAGTTTTTGCTCATAAATTTTCTGTAAACAAGAAACAATTAGATGTGTCACATATCAATGCTGGAATTTATATTATGAAAATAATTGAAGGAGATAAAGTGGCTACAAAAAAATTAATAATCAAATAATTTACAAAGCTCTCAACTTTTAAAGCTCCGATTTTTTCGGAGCTTTTTTTATTTTTTAGTAACTTCACTGTAAAATTTACTGCTATGAATTTACACATTAACCTAGAAAACATCTTGTTTCTAGATATAGAAACTGTACCAGAGAATCAAAATTGGAACGAGGTTTCGGAAAATACACAAAAGCTTTTTGAACAAAAAACAGCCTATCAACGTAAAGAGGAAATTACCGTTGAAGCGTTTTATGAGCGAGCGGGAATCTGGGCTGAATTCGGAAAAATTGTTTGTATTTCTGTTGGGTATTTTACAGCCGATAAGACAGAAAAGCAATTAAGAATTAAATCCTTTTATGACGACGATGAAAAAGTGCTGTTGCAAGAATTTAAAGCTCTTTTAGATACTCATTTTAATAAAAAGGAACAGATATTATGCGCACATAATGGAAAAGAATTTGATTTTCCATATATCGCTAGAAGAATGATTGTTCATCAAATTGAATTGCCAGTAAAATTGAACCTATTTGGAAAAAAACCATGGGAGATACCACATTTAGATACAATGGAATTGTGGAAATTTGGAGATTATAAACACTATTCTTCACTAAAGTTATTGACATCAATTTTGGGAATTCCTTCTCCAAAAGATGATATTGATGGAAGTGAGGTTGCAACTGTTTATTATAAAGAAAAAAACTTAGAGAGAATTGTATTGTACTGTGAAAAAGATACAATAGCAATTGCTCAATTAGTCCTTCGTTTTAATAACGAAAGCTTACTTAAAGACCATCAAATAGTGAAAGCGTAAATTAGGAACCTTCTAGTTTCATTGAAAGCTCAAACCAACGTTCTTCTTTTTGATCTAAGTCAGCAATTATTTTTTGTAATTCTAGCGAAGTCTCATTAATGTCTTCAGGCGCAACATCACCATTAGAAAATTGCCCTTCAATTCGCTCTTTTTTCTTTTGAAGTTTTGCTATGTCAGATTCTAATGCTCCGAATTCTCTGTTTTCATTAAAGCTTAATTTTCCTTTAGAGACAACTTTTACACGTGTATCTTCTTTTTTAGTTTGTTTTGGTGCCGATTCTTTTGGTTTAGAATCTTCATAAGCTCTAAAATCAGAGTAATTTCCAGGAAAATTCTCAACAACTCCCGCACCTCTAAAAACAAAAAGAGAGTCCATTATCTTATCCATAAAGTACCTGTCGTGAGAAACCACTAATAAATTTCCAGGGAAATCTAACAAGAAATTTTCTAATACATTTAAGGTAACAACATCCAAATCGTTTGTTGGCTCATCTAAAATTAAAAAATTAGGATTCTGAATTAAAACCGCACATAAATACAGCCTTTTTTGTTCTCCTCCGCTTAATTTTTCGACATAATCATATTGCTTTTTTCGATCGAATAAAAAACGTTCTAATAACTGACCAGCAGTAATTTTTCTTCCATTATTTAACGGAATATATTCTCCAAATTCTTTAATGACCTCAATTACTTTTTGGCCTTCTTTTATGACTATTCCACTTTGAGTATAATACCCATATTTTACAGTTTCACCTAGAATGACCTTCCCAGCATCAACAGGAATTTTTTCTGTTATAATATTTAAAAAAGACGACTTTCCAGTTCCGTTTTTACCAATAATTCCGATTCGTTCTCCTCGTTTAAAAACATATTCAAACCCATCTAAAATTAAGGTGTCATCAAAAGATTTTTTGACTTTGTGCAACTCAAGAATTTTGCTTCCTAAGCGAGTCATATTTATTTCTAATTGAACTTCGTGGTCTTGTCTTCTTTTGTGTGCTTTCTCTTTGATTTCGTAAAAATCTTCGATCCTAGATTTCGATTTTGTTGTACGTGCTTTTGGCTGACGACGCATCCAATCTAGTTCTTTATTATACAAGTTTTTTGCTTTGTCAACGGTGATTTGTTCAATAGCAATGCGCTCTTCTTTTTTCTCTAGATAATAAGAGTAATTTCCTTTATATCGGTATAGTTTTCCGTGATCTAATTCTATAATTTCATTACAAACACGCTCTAAAAAATAACGATCGTGCGTAACCATAAATAGGGTGATTTTTTCTTTTGAAAAATAATTTTCTAGCCATTCAATCATTTCTAAATCTAAATGGTTGGTTGGCTCATCTAAAATCAATAAATCGGGTTTGTTAATTAAAACAGTAGCTAAGGCCAAACGCTTTTTTTGCCCTCCAGAAAGCTCTGAAACCTTTTGGTTTAAGTCGTTAAATTTTAGTTTTGATAAAATTTGTTTGTATTGCGTTTCAAAATCCCAAGCATTATGTTGCTCCATCAGCTCAAAAGCAATTTGATAGGCATCCGCATTTTCAGGGTTGTTTAATGCGTCATTATATTTTGCAATCACCTGAAGTGACTTATTTTCTGAAGAAAAAACGGTTTCTTCAATAGATAAAGTTGGGTCTAAATTATCGTTTTGTGCTAAATAAGAAATCTGAATCCCTTTTCTGCTTACAACTTGTCCAGAATCAGGAATGTCTAAGCCAGCAATGATGTTTAAGATAGAGGTTTTACCACTACCATTTTTTGCAACAAATGCCACTTTTTGCTCTTTATTAATTCCGAATGAAATGTCCTCAAAAAGGACTTTTTCGCCATACGATTTGGATATGTTTTCTACTGATAGGTAATTCACTTCTTAAGTTTTGAGCAAAGTAACTAAAAAAACCCGAGCATTAGCTCGGGTTTTAAATATAAACATGTAATTAATATTTGATAAATCGTTCTATAAAAGTTTCTTCATCATCAGAGAGTTCTATAAAATAGGTGCCTTTTTCTAAAAAGCGAATATCAATACTATTTTTAAGTATAACCCCTTTAGTAACAACTTGTCCGAGTATATTAATAATGCGGTACGCTGGTTTTAGATTATAGCTTGGATTCAAATTAAGTGTATTTCGTGCAGGTGTTGGATACACGATTGCATCGCCAATATTTGCACCTGTTGAACGTTGAGACGTACTATTGTTTTTAAATAGCTCAACAGTGTTGTTAGCAATACTCGAGCTTCCTGCTACACCTGTGATTGTTACCTGATCAATATATATTTGATCGTTATTTCCAGAGGCATCATTTTGAAACCTAAAACCAGAATTCACGGCAAAGTTATATTGAGAAGCGTCTAAAACAATGGTCGCTTGGTAAAACGTATTGTTGTTGATTCCAGAGCCTCTTACCCAAGTCCCAACGGTTGTCCATGAACTTCCGTCGTAAAAACGAAGCCAAAAATCTTCATTTGTTTCCATGCTATATACATAGAAGTAAAAGTTTATTTCTACTTGCGCATATGGCGAGGTATCGATATTAGATAAAGTCATTGCAGACCCAGTTCCAGAATTGTCTCTTAATCGGATAGAATAACTTCCTTCATAAGAACGTGATCCAGAATAACGATAACAATCACTACCACCATCTGCCCAGCCGTCCCAGCCAGATTCAAAATAACTTTCATTTAAAATCGTATTACTCACTGAACAAGGAGAACACGAAGAACCTCCACAGTCTATACCTGTTTCATCTCCATTCTGAATACCATCAGAACAAGTAGGTGTTGCTAGGGTTGTTACATTAATTACGTTACTAGCGCCAGAAATATTTCCAGCAGCGTCTTTCGCTTTTACACTAAATGAATAGGCGGTATTAGCGGTTAATCCCGTAACTTGATATGTTGTTCCACTTGTTATCGTTGCGATTACTGAGGCTCCTTGATATACATCATATCCTGTTACTCCAATATTATCAGTAGCAGCATTCCAAGATAAATCTGTTGTTGTTTCTGAAGTGTTAGTAGCACTTAAGCCGGTAGGAGTACTTGGTGCTTCAGTATCAGGGCCAGCTGCTGCAATTACAATTGTGTAGTCTTCAACTTCACCATAGGTAAATGATTGACAAGATGTAGGTGTAGCGTTGTAGCTCATTGAAACTCGCATTCTTGTTGAAGTTTCTGTAGCCCCTGCTGGAATTGTAAACGATCCACTTACGGGAGTTGTCTGCGTTGCAGACTGAGAAAATACTTGTTCACCAGCATCAGTAAAGTCACCATCTTTATTATAATCTATCCATACTGCATAACCTTCAGAATAGGTGGTGCCGGTCCAAGTTGGAGTTACCGTAATAGTATATTGATTCCCTTTTGTTACTACCGTAGAGAGGTTTGTGAAATCAGTATAAAACTGACCTCCAGAAGTATTGTCTATCGTGTTTAATTGTACTCTCCCAATATATTCGTCATTAATATTTGAACTTTGAGATGCACAATAAGTAACCTGTACTGCATCAGTAGTTATATTAACAATGTTGCTTTCTGTAGAAACATTACCTGCAGCATCTTTTGCTTTTATACTAAATGCATAGGCTGTATTTGCTGTTAACCCTGTTACTTGATAATTTGTGTTTGCAGTATTGCTTATAACAGTTGCTCCTTGATATACATCGTATGAAGTTACCGCGACGTTATCGGTTGATGCAGTCCAAGACAAACTAACACTAGAGTCGGTAATATTAGCACTTGCTAATCCGGTTGGAGCAGTAGGTACTTCTGTATCTGGTGCACTAGTAGATGCATTTATTGTAGCACTTTGTGATGAACTATTAGCAGCTGCATCCTTCGCAATAACATAAAAATTATAGCTAGTATTTGCTGTTAATCCAGTTGCTTGATAATTTGTATTGGCTGTTGTTGCTTTGAAAGAACCATTCTGATATACATCATACCCAGTAACTCCAACATTGTCGGTAGAAGCTGTCCAAGATAAATCTATGGTTGTTTCAGTTTGGTTAGCAGCTGCTAAGCTGCTTGGCGCAGAAGGAGCTTCTGTATCTGGAATTGATGTTGATGTAAAGGTTCCAGTAAATACACCACGACCATAAGTTGAGGCGATAATTTTATTGTTATTATCATCTCCGCTTACTGCCCAATAATCTAATGATGTAACACTTACGTCACTCATTCCGTTGTACGATTGTGACCAAGTTGGACTCGCATCATTAAAATTACTCGTTGCCCAAACACCTAATTGAGTTGCAAGAATTGCTTCATTTGCATTTAAAGGATTTAATAAGAAATCTCTAACCGGAATATCTGGAAGGTTTCCTTCTTTGTTAGACCAACTAGAGCCTCCATTTGAGGATGCCCAAACACTGGTTACACCATAATTATGAATGGTAACTACTAAGTCATCGGCAGTTGCACCAAATCTTACAGAAGAAACAGACCCTACAAAAGGCGTTGTTATGGTTGTCCAAGTTGCAGATGAGTTTCCAACGTTAGTTAATTTTACAAGACCACCATTAGCCATTCCAACGAACCAAGTATTACTGGCAAAATCAGAAGCAATAAAGGCGGTTGGCTTTCCTGTTAAAGCAGCGTTAGATAATGTTCCATTACTGTTTGCAGCTACATTTACACTGCGTATAGAATAACTCGATCCAGAAGAATTGTTACTTAATAAGCGATTTGCATTACTATCATACCCCATTTGATTTACGAAATCTCCTGTATTTTGACTGTTAACCAATGAAGTTGCTCCTCCATCAATTCTTCCTTGTCCATTCCAGGGTAAATTAAAACGGTAAATAACATTGTAAACATAGGTGGCAATCATATACTCCCCATCTTTATCAACAAAAGTATAGAAGCCATCACCATCACTTAGCTCTTCTGAACTATTTACGTTTGCTACGGCATTTCTAAAGGCTTGAGTTCCGTTATCTTGTGCTCCAGCAGAAAAGATTCCTGTAGTGTCTCCAGATCCATCTGGTCCAATTCCGGCTTTTACAAATTGAGTTACATTGTATCCATTATTTCGAACACTTATTGTACTTCCTGCATTTCCTGAATAATAGATTCCACCATCATTTCCAAATAACATTGCAGAAGATGAATTATTGCCGAAAGCAATAGAATGTTGATCTGCATGTACTTCTTGATGCCCAAAACCTCCATACCAATGAGATAATTGTGACCAAGATGAACCTCCATTAGTGGTTTTAAATAAGTCGATTCCACCTACATAAACAATATTGTCGTTTGAAGGATCTGCCTCAATCACTAGATCATAAAAGGCTTGACCACGACAAAAATCATTCGCGGAAATTCCGGTATCTGCATCATTAGGTAAGCTTTTAGAAGAAATACTCGCAAAACCATTGGTTGTTTCATAGATATGAACAGGAGAACTACTTCCTTGTGTTAATGCATAAATTTTGTTAGCATTGGTGGCAGATGGCTCCAATTCAACTCTATTAGAATCGGTTAATGGAGATGCAGCAGCTTCAGACCAAGTAGCCCCGTTTGTACTACTAAATACTCTTCCGCCTCCTTCACCTAATGCAGAGCCAATGGTTCCCATCCAAACTTTATTGTCAGCGCCAACTTCTAAATCGTTAGGAATGTAATAATAGGTTGCTCCACCAAAAGTATGTTGCATATTTGAAGACTCAATTCTGCTCCAGCTTGTACCTCCATTGGTTGAATGATATAAACCTGCGGATTGTAACCCTAGCCAATTTGCAGGGTTGGACGCATCTCCATAGGTATGAGCACCAACAGCAACAAATAGCTCTGTAGAAGTACCATTATCCCAAGCCAATACATCGTTTACATAATAAATACCATTTAAAAATAAGTTTGTGGCGCTGTATGAAAAAGTTGCTGGCCCTGATGGAGGTATTGTTAGTGCAGACCAATTAGTACCACCATCCGTTGTAACATATACTCCATTACCAACAACATCACCAGCGGTGTATTGTTCTCCGGTACCAACGTACCAAATATTTGAATTTCTTGGATCTACAGTAATAGAGGTAACAGATAAATTACCCGGGACGTTTTGAACTCGAGACCAAGTTGAGTTGCTATTTGTAATATTTGTGTTTTTCCACAACCCTCCACTCACACCTCCAGCGTAAACAGTGTTGTTACTTGCATCATTTGGATCATACATAATTACTCTAGTACGTCCACCTACATTATTAGGCCCTCTTTCTTCCCAAGAATTTCCGGTGTCACCAGGGTTTTTTTGAAGGCGCCTGTTTTTGTGTAGTTTTTCTCTGAGAAGTGTAATATTTCCATCATCCAATTTTCCTGTAGATGGATTTATGGTTAACTCCCACATTTGTTCATAATACTTATTTGGAGGTAGGCCATTTAATTTTCTTGTTTTTTTATCCCATGTAAGCGTTTTTTTAAAGGGACTTTCTTTTAAGAATTCACTGTGTTTTTTCCGTTGATTATCAAGAGTTGATGTCTCTCTCGAATACGAATAAACAAGTATTCCAATTAGTAATAAGGAGACTGTTAAACCTCCTACTAATAAGCGTAGTTTTTTCTTCATGACTCGTAAAGTTTTTAATTAGTTAATTTTTGATTTGTTAACAAAAGTTAAATAATTGCTTTTTTCTTTTAAAAACACTTAAAATTTTATTGATAACCTAACAAAACTATACTTTTTATAGATATGTGTCAATCCCTGAAAATGGGGTATTTTTTCTAACGGTTTTCCGTGAGAGCACTTTTCTTATGAATTATTATTATTACGCTGAATACCCTACCAGTCCTATAGATTACTGATCTATAGCTTTTTGGGTAAAAGAAATTAAATTCAAATAACATAATTTTTAAAGATTCGTAAAAAGGTAAAATGTAGCAGTTGAGGGTATCATTTTTAATAAGTTAGGAGTTATGTTTAAGGTTCTTAAGAGGTAGCGTTTCTAGAAATATTTAGAATAGAACAGTAAAAAAAATCTTTAATGTTATATTGCAAGAATTATATTGGAATAGTATGCAAATGAGGTTACAAATTTTAACGTTTTTATTGTTGGGTTTTTTCTTCAGCGCTATTTCAGTATTTTCTCAAGACAGTATTCCTAAAACATCTAATTTAAAAGAAGAGAATTTTTTAAAATTTCAAAACCATTTTTTTAAAGCGCTAGCACAGAAATCAATATATAATTATCGAGTGGCAATTCAGAATTTAGAAAAATGCAATGAATTAAAGCCCAAAGATATTTCTGTGTTATTTGAATTGTCTAAAAATTATTTAATGCTAAAGAAGTTTTTTGAAGCTGAGGAATTTGCAAAACAAGCATTAGTAATTGAACCAGATAACTACTGGATTTTAGAGCACTTATCAAAGTTATATATTGTGTCTAGGAATATAAAAAAAGCAATTCCTATTCACGAAAAAATAGCCATGCAAAACCTAAAAGAAAGAGAAAAACTGGTGTATTTGTATTACCAAGACAATCAATTAGCAAAGGCTAAAAGACTTTTGTCAGATTTAGAAAAACAAGGTCAATTAATTCCAGGGTTACTAAATTTTAAAAAGAGGTTTATGAAAACCGTTTCACCAAAGAAAGTTGTAGAAGTTACAAAAGGCTTGGAAGACTTGATAAAAGAATTTGAAACCAATAAAAACTTTGAAACACTCCATAAAATACTAACTTTGTCGGCCAATACAGACACCAATATTTTATTGTCTTTTAGCCAAATTGGATTAGAGTTATATCCAGCACAAGCCATTGTGTATTTAATGAATGCAAAAGCCCTAAACCAAAAAAATAATTTCAAAAAAGCGATAGAACAATTAACCAATGGAATTGATTTTGTCGTAGATAACAACATGTTAGAAGCAGACTTTTATGACGAAATTTCTAAAAGTTATCTTGGATTAGGGAATAAAATGGAAGCAATAAAGAATAAAAATAAAGCGTTAGCATTACGTAAAAAATAAGAGTTTAATGAAGTTTTTCAGATTCGTTTTAATTGGATTGATGGTATTTACATCTTGTAAAACCAAAAAAGGAATAATTGGTAGCAGTCCTATTGCTATTAAAAAAATGTCTGCGAGGAAGATTTCTAAAAAGCATCTTGCTGCTTCTTTTAATAAAAAAACCATTGATGCAAGGCTAAAAGTTGCTTATAAAAGTGATAAAGATAAATATAACTTTAATGTAAAATTAAGAATAGAAAAAGACAAGGTAATTTGGATAAACGTTGTCTATAAAAGTGTCGTTTTAGTTGCTAGAGCAAAAATTACCCCAACTGCCGTTCGTTATTACGAGAAAATAAATAAAACGTATTTCGAAGGAAGTTTTGACGTGTTGGAAGAAATATTAGGGGCAGGAGTAAATTTTAAGCAATTACAAAGCATGCTGCTTGGGGAGGCTATTTTTGATTTAAAGGAACAAAAATACAGTTCTGTGATTGATAATAACGCACATTTATTAGTTCCTAGTAAGCAAAAATCAGTGTTTGATATTTTATTTTGGATCAATCCAGTTCATTTTAAATTAGACATGCAAACGTTAAAAAACAAGCAAAAAAACCAAGAATTAAAAGTTGTTTACAAACGATATTCGAACACTAACGGAATGGTGTTCCCTCAGAGAATTGAGATTAGAGCAAATGAAAAAGGAAGGTTTACCAATATTGATATCGATTATAAGTCAGTGGTTTTTAATAAAAAAATCGCTATTCCTTTTAGAGTGCCAAGAGGATATAAACAAGTTGTGCTATAATGAAGTTTTCTAAACTATTTTTTTTCTTATATATAACGGCCACATTTTTTAATGTTGGAAATTCTCAAGCGCAAACTAGAAAACAACTAGAATCCGAAAGGAAGAAAATAAAGCAAGAAATAGTGAAAGTAAATAGATTGCTGTTTGCTACTCAAAAGAAAGGTAAAAACGCATTAGAAGACCTAAAAGACATCAACCAAAAAATAGCAACACGAACAACTTATATTAACTTAATTCAGAAAGAGTCTTCATTGCTTTCTTCAGAAATTAATCAGAATCAAAAAGTAGTTTTGAAGCTTCATAAAAAGCTAGAAAGGTTAAAAAAGGATTATGCTGAGATGATTTTTAAATCATATAAAAGCAAGTCTAAACAAAGTCAGTTGTTGTTTTTAATGTCTTCTCATAACTTTCAGCAAGCGTATAGGCGTTTGCAATATATGAAGCAATATACCAAGTTTAGAAAAAAACAAGGAGAAGAGATTGACATACAATCTCGCCTTGTTGTACAGTTTAATGATTCTCTGTTGTTTAAAATACAGGAGAAAGATACCTTGATAAAAGTAGAAGAATCAGAAAAATTACAGATAGAGTTAGATAAAAAGGAT
>Ga0209395_1001165_pt1 | contig 37495 bp, 35 predicted proteins | sample GOMGulsemesocosm_3_FD_184635 | JGI IMG/M metagenome (GOLD analysis project Ga0209395, IMG submission 184635) | Methane-oxidizing microbial communities from mesocosms in the Gulf of Mexico - GOM9D Gulf of Mexico (SPAdes) (version 2) | ecosystem: Environmental > Aquatic > Marine > Cold seeps...
AGATGAAGCGAGACGGTTCCCAGGCCGATATTCAGGCTTCGAGCGATCTGCCGTAGGCTTAAACACGATTCAAATTTAAGTCGTAAAACTTCTTTAATAAGTCGCATTGATGTTCTCTCCGCTGGCTTCGGTGCCTTCTCCTAGGAAATGAAAAGGGCAAGTGTACCAAAGTTGAATAAAATCAATGCTTATGGAGAGGAAACGACGCGTATCCGGGATGGATTCCGGATGATGAACACCGATTCCGGAAAATGAACAAAAGTGTTCATCTTCCGCCGGAATGGGTGTTCATCTTGAATCGGGGTAACAGGTGTTCATCTTCAATCGGAATGGGTGTTCAGCATGGCCCGGAATACGCAAGGGGCTTGTCTCAGCGCGGATGGTTTTGTCGCATTGTGATGCTGATACAAGGAGGCGTCCATCCCATCAGACCGGCAAATTTAGTTCACTGAAGGGAGTAGAGCAGCGGTCTGATTTCAATTGGAGGGAATTTTACTGTCTGCGAAAGTTAAGTTGCCAATACCTATTGAATAATAATTTTTGCTAATTTGGTAACTTGATTTGTTGTGTCTTGAGTCGCCTTTTCAATAAGCTCTATATGACGGATGCCGTAATCTAATGACTTAAGTTGATACACAAGTATAGCGCCTTCAGTTTTGTGTTGATCTCCTAAAACAACTTCGAGACTTATATTACGGATAGTACTCGTTATTGGTGCAACAATCGCAAGACCTGTATGCTTATTGAAAGCCTTGCGGGAGATCACAAAAGCAGGGCGCCGCTTCATGATTTCCTTGCCACTACTAGGGTCAAATTCAAGCCAGACGATATCTCCCTGATCTGGAATAAACGCCATTATACTTCCTTACCTGTGGGAGCTGCCTGGATCCATTCTTTATCTTCATCTGTTAACGCCAGGTTCTCTTTGGGGCTACCTGCGAGTAGTTCTTCAAGAGTCGGGTCGGCTGAAGCGGGTGTCAGTACAATGCGGTTATCTTCAATGCTGAGGTCGAGTGAAGACCCTACATGCAGCCCTAACACGCTCAGAATTGTTTTGGGGATGCTAACGATGTTGGCTCCACCTGAACGTCGGATGGCTATTTGAGTCATAACTCCTCCTACCTGTAAGTCATTGAGGTTATACTTTAGTATAATTGTTGGTGTTTTACAATAGTATAACATCGGTGATTTGTAGGCGGCTATTTCTGAGTGAGATATGAGTGATCCTACCGTGCTTTACAGTGACTTTTTGCAGTGGATGGTACTGCCAAGTTAAAATGCAATTCTTGGTATAATCTTGGTATGAATACATACAAGCGCCATCGAATCCGGCTAGGCGCCCCCCACCCGACATCATTTCCTACGCAGTATGGCTGTACTTTCGCTTCAACTTGAGCCACCGCGATACTGAAGATCTCATAGCCGTGCGAGGCATCACCGTCAGTCGTGAATCAATCCGTCTGTGGTGCATAAAGTTCGGAGCTCTATACTCGCAGGGAGCAGACGAGGGGATGCATCCAAGCCAGTGCAAGTATAAATGCCTTCCGATTCGGTAATTGATCGATCCCTACATACCTCCACTGTAGGGTATCGATTAGAAAATTGATCTTGTGTGTGTTTATTCGCTGTCGTCATCCGGCGATCAAGCAACCCGGCTTGTGCCAACAAAAAATTGGCAGAACCGGTGGCCATTATGGGGGTGCCTTCAGCATGCCAATCTCTTAACTTGAAATAGAGTGATTCATGATTCGTTAAAAAACTTTCGCTAATGCTACCGCCTACTGCCGCCAGAATCAGAAGCCCTGTCCTGTCGATATTGGCAATCGCTTTATCAACTGCCACGCTGACACCACCGTAAGTCGTGAACGGTTTGCCATCAGCAGTCGCCAACTCAACGGTAATACCATGGCCCAAAAACTTTTCTTGCAGCTGTGACGCTATGAAAAAGAAATCCGGCAGACCCAGGCTTGTCCCTAGTGTTTTGTTGGAGAAATAAAGCGTGACGTGGTCAAGCATACGTAGTCCCATTTATGGGTGTTATGATCGTTTGTGGCCCTTATGTCCACTAATCTGTCCCGATTCGCTATGTCGTCGATGATCTGGACAGTTTAATCTATGCGCTTGTGTTGAAAATTGCCCTCTCGGTTGTTCGTCGAGCGGAAACGTGAACTGATGCCGCCACTAATGGGGCAGCGTTGATAGATGTCTAGAATAATTCGATTAAGTAAAGAGCCCTTCCTGCAATTTCTGCTTATAGGTGCACTAATTTTTGCGCTTTACAGTCTGGCATCAGAACCTGAACGATCCGAATTTGAAAACAGCATCACTCTTGATGCCTCAACTCAACAATGACTATACGGGAATTTCGCTAAGCAATTTCGTCGCTCGCCCACGCATAGTGAAATGGATCATTTACTTCAGGAACACATTATTGCTGAGGTTAAATGCCGTCATGCACTTAAATTGGGACTGGATCTGCCTCCGCTGATGCTGAATGGTTAGCACGTGAATTGGAAAGACTGAAAGAAAAGCGAGCGGTTTTCATACTAATTCACATTGCTCAAAGAGTAGATGGGTGGCCTGAATTTGGCTTTAACAGTGAGGCTGTAATGGAACTTATAGAATCTTTTAAAAATGTAAAAGCTACCTTTCATGGACATAATCACGATGAAGTAGGAAGATACATGTCCGGAGGTAAACCCTATTTTTTGACAGCGATATAAGCAGTTGGGGCAACAAAAAGGGCTATAGAATTGTTGAAATATACAGTGATGGAAGTATGAAAACATTTCAATATAACGCTGAAGATGACACCGTAATGAATGCTCATGACTTAGAGGCATTGGAAGAAATACAGGTTTCAATTATGGAGAAAACTCATGTATCAACTACTGTGGGTCGCCTGCGCTGAGCGTTGGAGTATATTCCGCATGAAGAGCTTTGCATTCAGACCAGTTTTCACCATGGCAGCAGTAACGTTGCTGGCCATAGAATCCGCGCCCGCTAGCGCCGAGAACAACATTCTGACTGAGCAGGAGGTCTCTGAGGGCTGGGAGTTGTTGTTCGACGGCAAGGCTATGGCACATTGGCGCAACTTCAAAAGCGAGGGCCTGAGTGACGAGTGGGTCGTGGCAGATGGCACCATGAAATTGACCGGCAAGGGCGGCGGCGATATTCTCACCCGCAAGTCCTATAGCAACTTCGACCTGCGGCTGGAGTGGAAAATTTCCGAAGCCGGCAACAGCGGCATCTTTATCCTGGTCGACGAAGAGGGCAAGTATATTTACTCGCACGCACCGGAAATCCAGATTCTGGATAACGAGCGGCACGCCGACAACAAACTCGACTCGCACCTCTCCGGTTCCCTCTACGACATGGTGCCTTCGCACCCGTCTTCCCACAAACCCGCCGGCGAGTGGAACCAGGTTCGTATCCTGTTCCGAGATGGTTTTTTGCAGATCTGGCAGAACGGAGTTACAACCGTCAATATCACTATAGGTGACAGCACCTGGAATACCCTTTTCGAAGCCAGCAAGTTCAGCGGAGGACTGGAGTCATGGTTCAGTGACTTCGAGGGCTTTGCCGAAGCCCGTACCGGGCATATCGGCCTGCAGGATCACAGTGATCCGGTGGCATTTAAAAATATCAAGATCAGGGAGTTGGACCAGTGAACGATGTCATCAATGATTTCAACTACGACGTTATCGTCGTCGGCTCCGGTGCCGGTGGCGCTATGGCCGCCTATACCCTCACCAAAGCGGGTAAAAAGGTGTTGATGCTGGAAGCGGGTCGCGATTACGATCCGGTCGCAGAGACGCCCATGTTCAACACTCCCCAACAGGCACCGCTAATGGGCGCGCCCACACCGGATAAGGATTTTGGCTACTACGATGCCACAGTCGACGGTGGTTGGTCAGTACCGGGTGAACCTTTCACTATGGCAGAAGGTACTGAGTTCAAGTGGTGGCGTGCGCGTATGTTAGGCGGGCGTACCAACCATTGGGGGCGGTACTCTCTGCGCTTCAGCGAACACGACTTTAAGGGCTATAGCCGCGATGGACTCGGTGCCGACTGGCCTTTCGAGTACAGTGACATTGCCCCCTGGTACGACAAAGCGGAAGCACTGATCGGTGTCTGTGGCAGTAACACCGGTTTGGATGATATGCCTGATTCTGGAGCTGGGGTTCTGCACTCTCCACCCAAGGCTCGGGTGCCGGAACTGTTGGTGGCAGCTGCCGCAAAAAAACTGGGCATTCCCTCAGCTTCTATGCACCGCGCAATACTCACCCGTCCTATCGATGATCGCCAGGCCTGTTTTTATGCCACAGAGTGCGGCCGTGGCTGTTCCATCGGCGCCGCCTTCCAGACCACCACCTCACTGCTGCCCATGGCGAAAGCCACCGGCAAACTAAAGATCATCACTGATGCCATGGCGAAATCGGTGGATGTGGATGAGCAGGGGCGTGTGAATGCCATCACCTATATCGACAAGAACACTGCCAGCCCCGTGACCTTGCCAGCCAAGGTGATAGTGCTTGCGGCCAGCGCCTGTGAGTCAGCGCGCATCCTGCTCAATTCAAGCAGCGCGAAATTCCCCAACGGGCTGGCCAACTCCAGCGGCCAGGTAGGCCGCAACCTCATGGATTCCACCGGCGCTAATCTCGGCGCGGATGTGCCTGCGTTGAAGGGGCGGCCCATTTACAACGAAGACGGTCATATGGCCTGCCACTTGTTCATTCCCTGGTGGGGTCATCAAGCCCAGGCTCGTGGTGAACTGGATTTCGCCCGCGGCTACCACTTTGAACTCGGTACCGGTTTTAAGGCCCCGGGAACCTATTTCCCCAGCAAGCTTCAAGGCTACGGCGCGCCGCTTAAGCGTCAGGCCAAGCACGACTACGGCTCGCGCGTGGGTCTGGCTCTCCGCGGCGAAATGCTGCCCAACAAAGACTGTTATATGGAAGTCGATGACAGTGTGCGGGACAAGTGGGGGATTCCTGTTCCCAGATTTAACTGGCAGTGGTCAGCGCAGGAATTGAATCAGGTTGCCCATGGCTTGAAGACGGCCAAAGCCATTTTTACCACGATGGGTGCTATTGTCGATGACTTGCCCGATCCGGAAGAGGCTATCAAGGAAGGTGGTGAAATTATCCATGAAGTCGGCACCACCCGGATGGGTGCCTCCGCCAAGGATTCTGTCACTAACCAATATGGGCAGACCTGGGATTGCGACAACTTGTTCGTCATGGATGGCGGTGTATTCGCCTCCAACCCCCACAAAAACTGCACACTGACCATCATGACCCTGGCCATGCGCAATGCGACCTGGTTGGCATCACAATTGGACAAGGGAGCGATCTAATGGATGAGTCCTTTCACATTCAACACCGCATTCCAGCTAGTGAAGTTCCCGCACAGCAGGGGCTGACCCGGCGTCAGTCGCTGAAGTGGCTGGGGATAATCACCGCCAGTGTAAGCCTGCCACTGATCAGTGGTTGCGCGCAGACGATAGTGTCAGCGGCCAAGCTGGCTGGCAGATGGCCCGACCTGGAGCTGGAGCCCATCACTGGAGAAGGCTATGGCACCGACCCCAACTTGCTTATTCCACCGGATGCTCCCTGGCCCTTAACCATGACGGCCAGCCAGCGGGAATTGGTCTCAGTCATAGCCGATATCCTGTTTCCCCGGGATGGGGAATACCCAAGCGCGTCACAGGTTGGGGTAACCGACCTGCTGGACGAGTGGGTCAGTGCCCCCTATCCCAGTTATCAGTCAGACCGGGTCGAAATATTGTCGGCGCTGGTCTGGCTGGATGAGGAGGCCGGGCGACGCTATGAGCGCAACTTCGTCCAGTCCTCACCCACGCAACAACTGGCTATCATTGACGATATCGCTTACGAGGAGGCCGAGTCGCATCCGCGCTATGCTTACATCGCCCGTGTATTCAGTGCGATCAGAACCCTTGTCACTATTGCTTACTTCGCTTCTCCGGAGGGTACACAAGAAATCGGCTACCAGGGTAATGTACCGATTGCCGGGGATTACCCGGGACCAAGCCCTGAAGCCATGTTGCATCTGGCTGATGTGCTGCAGGATCTGGGTCTGACCGCCCACGCCTATGTGGATGTAAACGCCGACTCTTGAGGATCAGTTCCTTTTACTCAATACGCTGGAGGGCACTGTCTAGTTGTCGATGATATTCCCAGGCCTGCGATAATCCAAGCATGAAAAATACTATGATATTCTCTGGTTATCACTATCCCGTGCAGATCATGGCTCCCGAGGAGGTTGGAAGGGTGCTCTTTTTGATGACGCCACCTCCGTAAGCACCCAAAGTCTATTCACCCAATTCAACTGTCGCCCACCTTACTTGGGGTGATAGGGCATCTTCCACCTTGCCCCCACGACCAATTTACCGGCAGTCAATTAGTCTTCCCATGGAATTTCTATCCCTCAGGCACAAAAAGCCCCGTAAATCTAAGATCTACAGGGCTAATTCGTTAAATATGGCTGCGAATGTTGGGATCGAAGCAACGACCCATTGATTAACAGCCAATTAGTCTTCCCGTCAGTTACGGGTATACCGTGGCTAACAACGCACTTCATCTCAATAAGCAACCACCGCTAGCCTGCCACAAAGATTATGTTGGCGCTTGGATGGTGCGTTTGTTCTGACGGCGGCTACACGGCGATAAGCGATAGCCAGCAGACTATTTTTAGACTAAGTTGAATGTGGGAGGGGGCTTTTATTGGTCTTTTACTCATTCTGGCTTCTCAACATGGTCTAAAGGATCGAGTTCATATGATGCAGCAAATTAGGCAAGGCAATTTTAAATTGCTATTTCTGTGCTTTATACTGGTCGGTATTTCAGCGTGCGGAGAGCCATTCTACTATTTTGCTGGTGGGCGCCTGGGCGGTGAGGAGGCTCCACTAGTCGAACTACCGACTTCGGGTGGAGTATTTCAATTGGAAACCTTGCCGGCTGATCCCTACTCGGTAAATATTGGATTTATCCTGTTGGATGGGGCGATGTATATCGATCCTGCGGAGGATCGTGAGTGGTATCAGAACATTCTTTTGAACCCCGCAGTGCGAATTCGATTTGATGGCGGCGATCTGATCCATCCGATGTCGGCAGTCAGGGAAACTGACCCAATGGTACTGGCCCGGCTTGACCCTGAGAGAATCATATTGAGGCTGGAGCCCCGCTGACTTACAATCTCTACCGCACAAGGGAACTAGAGAGAAATGAAGATGGACTTTCCAGGGCTTTCTGGACCCAGCGATAACGTGCCTGCTTATCTATTGCCATACTAAAGGCTACAGCCTGCGTACCTTCTTGGAATTGTTTAATTGATTCTATCGTTGTGAGTTGTTCTAAGCTCATGATCGTTTTCATCCTGTGATCATTTGGTCTTCCCTTGGGGTATTTCCTCTAAGGCACAAAAAAGCCCCATAAGTCTTTGATTTACAGGGCCTTCTCGATGAATTTGGCTCCAAATGTTGGGATTGAACCTGCGACCGATTGAATAACAGTCATTTGGTTCCATTTCATCTCTGATATGATCTGACGAGAATATAGGGAGTGAGTGTGGGAACTGGGCATGAGGCGATCAAGTCTGTTGGGCAGGATTGCAATTTCTGGGTGGACATAACGGCGTTGCATAATCTATTCAATCTCGGTGGCCTTCTGGTCAGGGCGGAACACTACAATAGTCTAATGACAAGTGCTTTTTCAGAATGGCTTAAGCCAGTGGTTTGAAGCGAATAGGCAGGGATTTCTTCCTTAACTATTTTTTTTACTTGTCGATTCCTAAGCTATGTCGAAAAATTGATGTAGACCGCTGAAAGCTCGGTTTCATTGTCAAAATTCTATGCGTTGACAATACCAGTTAAAGATTAGATTTCAGGGTTGACAATTATTGGCTTGAAGTAAATAGTAACTACATCTCTAGTATTAAGCTTGATATTTGAGAATATACTTATGATGATTAGAGTGCTTATTGTCTGTCTCAGCTTTTGTTGTATATCTACGTCAAGATCTAACACTCTCAACTTGTATGATTTAACTCTTGAAGAGCTACTCAATGTCAAAGTCACGATAGCGAATCTATCTGAGCAAACAACCCTTGAGTCTTCAGCAAGCGTCACTGTTTATACGCGTGAAGATATTCGAAAAATGGGTATCAGCACTCTTGAGGAGTTGTTAAATTACATCCCCGGTGTCCAAACATCAAGACGGCAGGAAAACGGTCTTAGTGAAGCCCCTGTTTTTCGTGGCCACGCTCAAAAAGGCAATAGTCACGGCATACTTCTCATGCTTGATGGCCGCAGGTTAAATAACCATGTAGATGGGGGTGCTTTTGGACAGCCTCTTAATAATCTTGATTGGATAAAACAAGTAGAAATAATTCGTGGTCCCGGTTCAGTCCTTTATGGAGCAAATGCTTTTACTGGAGTAATAAATTTAATTTCAGAAATAAAGGAAAGTGAAGTTAAGGCTCGGTCGGGTAGTTTGGGTATATCCGAAATTTCCTTGCAATATAAAAATTCCATCGAAGATCTCGCTATCGAATTTTACCTTCATGATTACCAGGATGATGGTGAAGAGTATGATGCGTTTTATCATTTTCTTACTAGTTTTGATGATACTCAAGATCCTCGTTCTCGCGACACGGTGGCTTTAAACCTAGATTATGACGATTGGTACTATAAAGGCTATTACAGCAAAGCAATTTCCGACGATTTTGTAAATAGTTCCAATATAGGCAATGGAATTAACAAAATTGATGAGCAGATAATTAATCATCGACTTGGATATAGTGGCTTTTCAGCTAAAAATTGGAATATTGAAATGCATGCTGATTACATGGAAGGAACCTCAGACCTGTTTATCCGAATCATTCCAGCTGATTTAGCCTCCGAAATATGGTGGAGTGACGGCTCTGCTATCGACGCAGTTGGTGGAAATCATCTGAACTGGAATTACAAACAAGTTGGCGCTTCGGGTAATTATGAAACGAATGAGGACCATCTTTTATCATTTGGCCTCGAATTTAGAGATGAGTGGGTTGATGTAAATCCATTTCATGGAAATTGGGTTGACGAAGTCATGGTTAGCAGCCAAGGATCAACTCTCTTGCCCTGTGAATGCATAAGTGAAGGGTTCTGGCTGCCGGGTACTAGAGCTGACCTTTTACTAGAAAGTAGTCGTTTAGTTAAAAATGGATGGCTTCAGGATCGCTGGCGAATATCTGGTGAGCTCAACGCTACGATAGGAGTGCGGTATGATCATTACGATGATTTTGGTGGTAACACAAGCTTAAGAGCAGCCTTGGTTTACCAACACACCTCTGCAACGCAATTTAAAATGCTTTATGGTGAAGCATTCAGAGCACCTACATTTATTGAAAGTAGGGCCTTTATTTCATCCACAAATGTAGGCAATCCGGACCTTCAGCCTGAAACAATAAATACAGTTGACTTAGTTTGGCAACAGAGGGTTAATGCTGCAAATATTGTTTTTACGTGGAGCAAAAGTCATATTGAAGATGAAATTCGACTTGTGCCTTTTGAAGATGAATTGCAACCTGGTGTCGTTGCATTTATGCCTCAAAATACTGGAAAATCTGGATTAGAAAATGTGGAGATCGAACTAAATGCAAGTTTAAGCGAGGCCATCATGTTACGTGCAGGGTTTACCCATCTCATTGAATATATTGAACAAGGCACCTCTAAAAATTTAGCCTATTTGAGTCTGAACTATAGTGATCAAAAGTGGAATATGAATTTAAACGCTTTTTATCATGACAAAGTACTTTCCAGAGAAGTTGATGATATAAACTATTCAGATGACATTTATCTTGCTGAGTTCTGGCGTTTTAATTTATCCTTAAACTACCACTTTACTGATAATTTGACTTTTGAGTTAAGAGCGGAAAATCTTTTTAATGAAGATTACAAAACCTTCACCAGTACCGATGGAGGTTTAGAGTTTGGGTTACCGACTAGGGGAAGAATATTATCTGCAGGTGTAAACTGGTCTCCGTGAGTGCTTTTTTACGCCGAGTTCCAAGAAGGAAATACAACGGCGGGTGTTTACCAGAACCTTTTCGGGAGATAACCGTCGGATGTACGCGGCAGTAAGCGGATAGTAAAATGGATGTGTTTCCAAATGCTCATCGTAGTATCCCCTAGAGTCCCCAAAAGGGTATTGCCAAATAAGCAGAGAAAAGCTGATATAATTGGCCGATGAATACTGATAAAAGACACCGATTTCCACGCGACAACTATGCTGACATAAAGGGATACACGCATGGTTTCATACCCCAAGCCGGAATTGCATTCGGTGACCAGCGCTGTTTTACCGTTGAGATTCATTTCCTGTGTAACACTCTCTGCGGTAGCTTTGCTATCAAATGTCCCTACCGAAAGACGGCTGTCGATGCTGACACTGTTTCCATTGTCAGAACAGCCCGCGGTAGAAGCCACTGCGACGGCAGAGCTCAGTTATAGAAAGTGCCTTCGGATAATTGAATTTATGGTCTTTCTCCTAATAGTTATCATGGATGATAGGCGGCAATATTTCCTTTCGGGAGAGAGTTTCGTTAAACTACATTTACTATCTTTTTGGCTTGTGTATTAATATGTGATGCCAGTACAGACAAAATTTAGTATTTAATAATAGCTTGATTTTTCCTTTTTAAACTATTTAAGTATGCTAGATTTTGTGACGAAGAAGGCATTGAGCTATATTGATTTACTGTCTGTAATAATTCTAACGGGATGTTTAATGTCACCGAAACCCATTTTAAATGCAACTAGTGACGGGCGTTCCCTGCGAGCTGAGCGCAATCGTAGCCTGATTGCAGAAACCTTTCTCGATTTACTCGAGCAAGGAGAAGTACAGCCCACAGCACAAATGGTGTCAGACCAAAGTGGCGTATCCACGAGCACCATTTTCAGACTATATGAAGACTTGGACGTCCTTAGAAAAACGGTGGCACTCACGCAGTTTGAACGAGTTCGTTCACTGTTGGTGGATATTTCTTCCGACCAAACGCTTTCTTGTCGAATCGAAGAGCTGGTAACGATGCGCGCCGTTTTCTATGAAAAAGTCGCTTCAGTTCGACGCTTTACATTAGCCCTCAGGCCGCGTCCTCCCTTCGTCGATGAAGTTTATGGTATCAACGAGAAAGTTTTTCACGCGCAAACCAAAAAACTTTTCGCTGAAGAATTGGCAACGCTTAGCGGCGGTAAACTAGTACTAGCCACTATTGATACATTAACCAGTTGGGAGGCATGGGATCGTATGAGGGTCACTCAAAAAATGTCCTCCAAGCGGGCCCAGGACGCGTTAAAGATGGCACTTCGAAAGCTTCTTTCAGAATAGAGCTTACAAGGCCTTAATAATCTATTGGGGTTGACGCGCCCAATTTAATATGAGAGCCTCGCTTTTGATAGTTTTTGGGTGTAATACTCCCAATAGTTTTTAGTTGCTGGTTTTGAGTTGATAGTTAGGGGTATCCAATACCACGCTGGTTTAAAAATACAGCTTTTGCTGGTAGTGCTGTCATCGTGTTGGCCGGCCACCCAATCTCTCAAAATAAGTTAGGACTATAAATTAATGGCTTACGAGGGCAATAACAGGCACAATTTTTAATCTGGATACACACAAATTAGACGAAATAGCATCGGTGTAAAACCCGATGAGAAAAATCATTTCTAATAGGAAGTAAAGGTAATGAAGAAAACACTGTTGATATCATTGGCGGTCGTGGTAGTCTCCGTCGTTCTCTTCTCCCTATACATTACCCGCGAAGGTGAATTGGTTACGCCAGAGGGAAGTGGGACCATAGCGCTGGATTCTGGCGATTATGAAGTATTTCCCTTGCCAGATTACGCAGCAAAATTTGTCACGGAAGAATATAAGAGTTATTTTGTAGAGGTAGAACCTGGAATAAAAATTCACGTACTTGAAGTTGGAACCGGCTATCCGGTGTTCTTGCAGCACGGTAATCCGACCTCCGGATTTCTATACCGAAAAATTGCTGCAGAGCTCCCAACAGATCGACTGCGTGTGATTATGCCAACCCTGGCAGGACTGGGTTTTTCAAGCAAGATTCCCGTCAGCAAACACACCCTGGATAATCACACACGCTGGATAAATGAAGTACTGGTGCAATTGGAGTTGAAGGAACTAGTCTATACAGGCCAGGATTGGGGTGGCCCAATTGGCATGGGCGCATTGGCACGCTCGCCACATTTGCTCAAAGGAGCTGTGATTCTGAATACAGGGTTTAACGCACCAACACAAAAAATGGATCTTTCCCCCGCGCATGCAACAGTCAAAACTCCTGTAGTCGGCGAGCTTATGTTGGAAGTATTTAATTCGATATTCGACCAGTTACACCGTATGCAAGGAGACCCGAATTCCATGCCTGTTGATGTAAAACAACTCTACGGTAGGCCTGTAGTGGAAAGCGGTAATGCAAAAGCGCCGGTAACCATGATGCGAATGGTCACCGACGGGCCGGATCACGACAGTGCACCTGCTATGAGAGTCATTGAAGAGTACGTTAAGGGGCTTGATATTCCCGCTGAAATTATCTGGGGAATGAACGACCCTATTCTGAGCAAAGGGCTACCAACAATGAGGAGGAACTTCCCCAATGCGCCGGTAACCCAAACCGAAGGTGGTCACTTTTTACAAGAGGAAGTGCCGGTTGAGATTGCAGCAGCGTTGATGCGGGTTATTAGTCAGATTGAAAATACCAATACCAATACCAATACCTTGGCGGTAGAAGAATAGGGAGCTTAATCTTATCGGCTCTGTGCAGCGCAGGTTTATCTAACGATTAATTCGTATCGAAAGTCCGATATATATTTGATGAATTACACTACGGGCATTTATCTACATGAATGACACACTCATCGATTGGGCATCATTCGCCGTCATGTCGATATCGTTAGGTCTTTGGGTTCGAGCCTTCAGGCGAGCAGCAATCCTGGGAAATGGAAGTTTTTATAAGACGGATATATAGTAATTGGCGGCAGATAAACGATAACCAGCAGCCTGTTTTTAGACTAAGTTGAATGCGGGAGGGGGGTATTTTGCCTATACTCTTAACGATGCGGTCACGCAATACAACACGCGTATCGCTACCTTTCCGGATAATGTGTTGGCGGGGAAGTTTGCTTTTGAACCTTTGCAGCGGTTGGGGTTTGATGACAAGGCGCATGTTTTGTGAGAGTTGCCGGGGGTTGCCCGGCGGCAAGTTACGTCTCCTTAAATGGTAAACGGGTCATTACAGCCCTTCGGGTATTTGAGATCACAAACTGCGAGCTGTCGTGTCTGTAGGTTCACCCCAAAAGTGTGGGCCGCGCTGTGTTCTTTCCTTTTATCGGTTGTTAACTCTCGTTACTCGGTATCATTTTTTCCTGTGCCCACTGTGCAAATTCTCCCAGTGTACAGCTACCGGCTCGATGCCGTTCATTGCCGTCGACTGTACGATAGATCACCATATGATGGTCTGGGTTATTATGCGGGGCTTCGTCTACTACCTGACGTACCGACCAAGCCTGGCCTGCCAGACCGTTGGTGTAAAAGGCCCCCAGCTCTAATTCAAACTGCTGTAAAATCTCCTGTTGTTGCAACACTCTGGCGAGATCAATGACCCCCTTGATTTGTTCGGCACTGGCATCGACCAGTGTATCCATCGATTCCATCGCCTGTTGTATATGTGTTAGTTGCAGGCGTTGGCCTGAGTTGCTGGGGTTCGACTTTTTGAAACGCATCAGGCTGGCTGGATAGCGGCGCCAGGCAAAGATATTGTTGAAGGCCATTGCCACCAGGAAAATAATCAAACAATTGAGCAGTGTCGGGATCAGGATGTAGCTGTATCCCAGTGCCCGGATACTGTCACCACCAATCACCGCAGCTAGCGCAGTAGCGCCACCGGGCGGGTGAGTACATCGGCACAGGTGCATCGTCAGCACGGATAGTCCTACCGCCAAACCGGCCGCGATGGCGGCATTGTCAAAGGCCATCGCACAGCTTACCCCGACGGCTGCTGATATCAGATTTCCGGCAAACAGCGCCCAAGGTTGGGAGAGGGCGCCGTGGGGTAGGGCGAACAACAACACTGTCGCTGCTCCCATTGACAGTAGAATCGCCATTGCACCGTGCATGCCCGTCAGGTAAACGCTAAGACTGGCGATGAGGGTGATACTGGTGGTTGCACCTAGTGTCGACACCAGCATTTCATTGATGGAGGTATGCCCCTGAAAGCCAAGAAACCTGTTTAGTTGCATGGTGTGTAGCCTATAGTGTGGCGTTGTTATATTGTTATTGCAGTGTAAGAGTGTTGTGTTGTTGTCATGCTTTAACGGCTGCAGTCAGGGTAATTTCAGCACTGTCGTCAGGTCCTTGTTGATAGCTTTTACGCTAATATCCGCCAGTGTGTAATCCTCGAGATACTCGATAAAGGCAGTCGTGGCGTTGTTCAGCAGTTGTTTTAATTTGCACTGCGGTGAAATACGACACGGTGGTTCGCTGCAGTTAACCGCGCTCATACTTGGCTCCATATCCCTGACCACGGCTGCCAGCCCAATCTCTCCGGCTGGGCGGCTGAGCAAAATACCGCCGTTCTTGCCCCTGACCGTTTGAACATAGCCCAAGCGGGATAGTTTATTGACCACTTTCGACAGGTGGTTTGCGGAGATGTCGAAGTAATCGCAGACCTGAGCGATATTGCTGAGCTTGCCCTCTGGTACTGCCGCGAGGAAGATCAGTGTTCGAAAGGCAAAGTCAGTTTGTTTGTTTAATTGCATAACGGTTCACATTGCTATTTACATTCAATAAAGAGGGAACTACTATACATTCTTAAACAGGTATTTTAAATACATCTTTGCGGAGTGTCTATTTATGACGTCATTATTTGAGCGGCTAGGTGGGGAGGCGGCAGTCGATGCTGCTGTGGATGTGTTTTACGAGAAGGTTATCGCTGACCCAAGGATAAGCAGCTATTTTGACGGTCTTGATATGGTGGCCCAGGCCAACAAGCAAAAGGCCTTTTTAACCATGGCTTTCGGTGGTCCCAATAACTACACCGGTCAGGACATGCGCAACGCCCACGCCCATCTTGGCTTGTTGGGTGAACACTTCGACGCAGTGGTAGAAAATCTGGCCGCGACCTTAAGTGAGCTCGGGGTTAGTGACGAGGATATCCAGGACGTCGCGGTTGTTGCAGAGACCACGCGAGCAGATGTTTTAGGTCAATAATCAGTAAAGAAAATTTACTAAGTCTAAATTAAAAGGACCGATGAAAAGTGATAATCACTGGTCATCGGTTCTTTTTATTTTTTAGTTTGATTCTCTGCATTCCAGTCCAGTAGTTAAGTCTTCCCTAACCCTTTCGATTCACCCCATGCAAAAACGGGGTCTATCCCGATTATCTCTCCAGCTGGTTAAGGTATCGATAACATCCAGAATCTCTTTGCTGCAGTTAAACGCTGTCAATTCAGCATCGAAAAGCTGTTGATTCTGTGAATGAAAATATTGTTCGGTAAGACCCAGGCCCTTATTAATACGTTTAGAGCACGATCTGCGGACAAAGGCAAAGCGTCTAACTGTCGTGATTTTTTCATGAAAGGCGGTACGCATGTCAACTAATTCGCGGATGCGAACAGCCTGTGCCTGATCGACCGGAATCTCCGCTAGCATTGAACCCACACGCTCATACTGAATACGCATCGCCGTATCGAAAAGGACCTCTAGATCCTTATAGAGCCGGAAAATCGTGCTTGTGGATACACCGGTCTGATCTGACAACATTTGCGCCGTAGGATGGGACTCTTCTTTCTCCATTTAGTCAAGAAAGCTCTCTGCAATCGCCCGGCGATTGCGTTCAGCCCGCATTGAGCGCCCGTCATGTACTCTAGGAGCTTCTGTATTGTGCCTGGCCAGTGATGTCCGGAGACAGCCCTCGACGGAGACTCGCATTGCTCCTCCGCACAAGGGCATAGAGTAAGCTGATAATGATTTCTATTCTGGCGCGATACTTTTTTGGTAAAGATCTAGCAAAAGATCTACCGGGTTTGCACCGCCCTCCAGTTGATCCGGTGCAATCAAGTGGATTGTAGGTTGCCCTGGCTGATCATCTGGCTTTGCAACAATCAGAAATGCCGATAAAGCTGTCTGCGACTGACTACAGCGACGATCGCCGCCTGCTGAGGAACCTGTTTTGAGAGCAGTTAACAGCGCATTAGCTAAACCGCCAACCCGAATTGAGGAAGCAAACGCAGCGTACGCAGCGTCCAATACACCACCACGGAGAACATTGCCCTGAACCGAAAAATTTTTACCTTGACGGGAGCCTCGATAGGGTAACGTCAAAGCCCCAGTATAGACACTAGCTTCAGGCCTATTTTCATTAAGTGAAACAACTCCGTACTGTCGCATCCAGCGATAGAAAAACCAGTCTTTATCAACCTTGCTTGATCTTAAGGCTTCAATAATACGCGCTGCTGTATCACCTTGCCGGAGTCGCGAAACCGCATGATCACGGCCAGTTATACTGGTAAGGCCTTGTGCAGTAACCACACCCATACCGGGCACAATACCTGCAATCACTACCGACCCAGGGTAACAACTGGCGCCGGCAATACCCACTGCCTGAGTCGCCGAATCTACAGCAATAATGCTCCAGGTTGCCGATGCGATGGGTGTATTTGCGAGCAAATAAGACGCAAATAGTACCTTAAAAAAAGACCTATGCTTTCTATTCGTGGGCAATATGTAACCTAAGGTATCTGTATAAGTGGGCCAAACGCCCTATTGACCCCCAACATACCCCAGAAAGCAGGCGATTGGCAATCGGGTATCCGCTGCCAATAACAACAAACATGCCTATTTTTCAATTTATATAAGATATTTTCTCTTATATTTGACGATTAATGAATTGAGCCCTCAGGATAGCCGGCCAGTCTCCCCCCATAAGTAATTTCCCTCAATCGTTGCAAATCTCCTGCGCGGAAAAATCGATAGCATCTATGAAATATCCAAGCTAAGTTATATAAGCAATTACAATGGCAAACTCCAAGCATCAAATCCAACTATCAACCCGCTGCATCAAAGCGAGCATCAGCTTTGAAGGGATAGTCAAGCAGGCACAAAGACAAAGTGATAAGCCAGATGGCTTGGTAGCGATTAGCTCTCGCATTTCCCCTATTCATTCGAAGCAAGAGTATCGATAACACGAAGCCTTGAAATACCGCGATGCTAATGCACAGGTTTAGTGCTGTAGGGATCACTTAAAGCCCCTAAGTTGGAAGCATTGTCGTACAGGGTATTGCAGTTTTCAGGAAAGTTACGACGAATCCAACGTATTTTGTCCCACATACCGTACTTGAGACGACGCCGACAAGCTACCCGTCTATTTTTCGCCTTCTCGGATTCTGGCTTCATATCAGCCGCCCAAAAGCCTGACTAGAGGCTTTGAAAGCGCTGCCGATTGTCGGGGCCCGTCAATGGCGTTCAACACTGAAGGAAGAAACCGATGAAAAAGGCAATTGGCGAAACTCTCACCACTATCTCAATTTTTACGTTTAGTGGGGTCGCTGCTGCGACTTCACAGGAGCAAAACATGACGCATGACCTAAGCTGGCACAACGGAACCGGGCTCTAAGAGCCCGATTTCTGCTAAATCCAGGACCTAGACTTCCTCATTGGAAAATGGGATATCGTCGCTAAACGATGTTTAATCATCAAGAAAATATTGAATCACCTAGAAGCGAAATCAGAGGCCTGCACCCAGGTCAAAAATTATCAGAACCAAGGGCGCCACCACAGGTGGTTTTTTTCGAGTAGAAATGAGGGAATGTAATAGAAAATGCTGCTCAAGGAGGAGGCCGGTAGATTGACCGGTTGGTTGGATTTATGGATCGTCAAATTAAGCGGAAAAATATCCTTAAAAAATTTGTATAGGGCGGGTTTATAGTAGTTGGCGGCAGATAAGCGATAGCCCGCAGCCTGTTTTTAGACTAAGTTGAATGCGGAGGGGGCGTTTATTCGTCTTATTATTCAAATTTTATGATTCGAGTTTCATGCCCCTGTGCCTTAAGAAGGCTTTCAGCTTTTTCGACTAATGCTGCATTTAGGTTTCCTTCAGAAAAAGGTTCGCGGATAATGATGGTGGGCATTGATTACTAATACGTTGCTCACATGATTGATTTTTATGTTGGTAATGATTGTATCAGTTAATTAAGTTAACAATTGTCTGTAGGTATATTATGGTAACCTTAGTGCTGAAATCAATTAGTATACTTTTGGTAGCCTAGAGTTTTTTTGAGGCAAAAAGATGGAAAGCGTCGTAAAAACAGATGTTAAGGGTAGAAAAAAAGTTTTGAATGCCTGCACTGAACTTTGTTCAATTGAAAAAAATGCGATTTATCGGTGGCAAATGGACCGCATCCATCATTTATCGCCTAAAAGATGAGCCTGTTCGATTTAATGATTTAACCCGAATGTTAGGAGGCGCGAGTAAAAAATGATCGATCAAAGACTAAAAGAACTAGAGTCTCGTGATATGCTTATTCGTAAAGTAATAAGCGACCGCCCTGTTGCCGTCACTTATCAATTAACTGAGTTTGGTCAGTCTGCTTTGGATGTTTTGGCGCAGTTACGGGTTTGGTCTGAGTCCAATGGGCTATAATGAATTGCAATTGTTCGCTGCCGACTAAGTTTATGACCATGCTCGATTTGCCCGTCTAATCACCCACTTTGTAGTCATTTACTGCTTAGGGAAATAATCCAACAATCTTTAGACTTGGAAGACCGTTCGAAAGGTGGGTTTCAACGGTGACTAAAGGCGCATCGATTCCAACGCCTGCGCGGGTATAAATAATGGATAAAACCATTCACCATTTCTTGGTTTTTTATTGAGTGCATATTAGAAACAGAATTGAGGTTAGTTGCCAGACTATTTCTCGGTTATGTTTGTGAGTGATTCGTTATCCATGTCGTAAAATGTGGCATTGCTTCAATTTTATTTCCCGCAACGAGACGCTAATCATTTCCCGATAATCTAGTCTATAGTTAGTTGAGATTATGGCTCAAAAACATAAGGTGGATAATGAGTGAGAATTACTAAAATATACTGTGCAGTTAGTGTAGTACTCGTTTGTTGTTCAAACGGAATTCAGGCATCAACGCCTGATCTTGTTGCCTTATCAGATCTGACATTAGAAGAATTAATGAATGTAACTGTCACCTCACAAAAACGCGAACAACGAGTGCAGGAAGTCGCACTGAGTGTGACTGCGTTATCAGGTGAAGACATTGAAAACGGCAATGCAGATTACCTAATGCAAATTGGCCAACTGGTGCCCGGCCTTGTCGTTGGTCGTTCAGGTTATGACGCCAGACCTTCAATGCGTGGTGCCCGCACTCAACAAATAGAGCATAACGATGTCGCCATTGCCGTCTACCACGACGGCATATATCTCTCACGTCACAGCCAAGCCATGTCGAGTTTTCTCGACCTTGACCGTATTGAAGTGATGAGGGGGCCGCAGGGCACCTTATTCGGACGCAACTCGTTTGGCGGTGCGATAAACGTGATCACCAATAAACCTGAGCTCAATCAAAGCGTCTTTGACATCTCTGCGACAATTGGTGACTACAGTCAGCGCCTGTTTAAGGGAATTGTTAATGTTGATGTTTCAGACGACAGTGCCCTTCGCTTCAGCGGATATACACATGATCGAGACCCTCTGGTCGAAAACAGCTTTGACCCCACTGCAGGTATAATGGATAGGAATACTTCGATATTACGCGGCCAATATCTAGTCAATTTCACCGAGCAATCTTCACTGCTGATTAAAGTAGAACATTGGCAGGAGGATTCCAAAGGTTATAGCAGCTTTGGTTACAAGGTTTTGGGCATACCACTGGATTTGAGTGACAACCAAATGAACCCGGCCTATGCAATATATCCAAGACTTGGCGGCGACAACATTTGCGCTGCCAATTGCGGGAGAATAGGAGCAGGACTGGATGATCGCTCGACAACTGGGTTTGATAGCACCTTTGCCATTAGTCAAAATGCCCACGAAGTGTCTTGGGATAGTAAACCTCAGTTGGATATTGATGAAACCACCGTTATGACGGAGTTTAATACCGAGCTATCGTTTGCTGATTTGAAAATTTTGGGTGCCTGGATGGATTATGATGATTTTCGCATGGAAGATGGCGACTTCTCGCCTTATTCTTCACTCGAAGAAGGTTACGACATGCAATCCGACTCAAAAACACTGGAAATGCAGTTGACATCAAACGGTGAAGGTAAATGGGAGTGGGTTGCAGGTATGTATTACCTGGAAGAGGATCTTTCATACGCATTTTTATGGAAAGACTTACACGACCTAATCGACAATGCCCCCGACCCAAACGTTGCGCCTAAAAATACCTGGGCATCCTGGCTCAATCAAATCCAAATGGTCACTACCTCTTATGCCGTCTACGCGCAAACCCGTTATTTTTTGTCCGAACAAACCCGCTTGATAGCAGGGCTTCGATATACCGAAGACGAGAGAAAGTGGGACATCTACGGACAAAACCCCAACGACCTTACCTCGCTCAATTTTTCTCAGTTGGAAGTAGACAATACCAAAAAAAGTTGGGGTGCCATTAATTGGAAGCTGGGCATAGAGCATAATCTGTCCGAGGATTCGCTGCTATACGCCACAGCCTCCACCGGCTTTTTGGCTGGCAACGCTCAAGGTGCATTCAGCGGCAGCGATACTTACGATGAGCAAACCGTCAGTGCTTATGAAATAGGCAGCAAAAACATGCTGTTCGACGGAAAAATGCGGATGAATTTGTCACTTTATTACAACGACTATCAAGACTTGTTGGCAACCGGGTTTAAGCCTAAGCCGTCAGACAACTCTACCAATTTGGCTTTTGTCACCAATGCCGGTGCTATCGATGCATATGGTCTTGAGATGGAAATCGACTATCTGGCCACTGATAGACTGAAACTGGGTTTGAGAGGAGAGCTCTCCAAGACCGAATACGGCAATTTCATCACTTCCAACCCGTATCCTGACGGCGGCATTACCATTGAAGGTGTCGACAACTTGTTACAACTTAATGGCTCACAAGTCATGCACTCGCCCGATTACGCCATCAGTTTCAGTGCCAGCTATGAAATACCGTTAGATGACGGTAGTGAGCTGATACCTTCCGTGCTGGTTTACACAACAGATGATTACCGCAACAGCGATGAGCCCTATGCCTATGCTTGGCAAGACGGCTATACCAGGGTTGACGCCAACCTGATTTGGCGCTTTGCCGATGAAAAATGGCAGGTCAAGTTTTATGTGACCAACCTCACCGACGAGGTGATCATGATCAGAGGCACTCGAGCAGGCGGTAATATTGCTTTGGTCGATTATGAGGACCCGAGGATGTTTGGCCTGCAGGTGAAATATCAGTTATAAATAATGTTCCTAATTGTATCAACCTGTTCGCACCAGGATAACTTATTGGCTATAAATAGTATTGTTCACGTTATCAGCTATTATTTGAACCAAGCAGCTTTTTCTTACTCAAAATTCTCCCTCTAAGGAGGCAAATATAAAGTGTCACTATTTATGGTGGGCTGCCACATAATAGCTTGTAAAAAGAAAGGGTTTTAAATTATTGGTTTAGCTCCGGAGTCCCGTTTTTTTAAAGTAGAGTTTATGCTAGATCCTAATTTTACGCATTCCCACTTCAAGTACTTTATAGACTCAAGCCAAGCCCCAAATTCTGGAAGAACATACGTCGCTCAATTCAAACTCGAAAGACCACCATTTAATGAGCTAATACCCAAGAGTTAAATTACTATTTTCGCTGCTCAAGGTGGAGGCCGGTAGATTGACCGGTGAATTGGATTTATGAATCGTCAAGTTGAGCGAAAAAATATCCTTAAAAAGTGAGTATGGGGCGGGTTTATAGTAATGGGCGGCAGATAAGCGATAGCCAGCAGCCTGTTTTTAGACTAAGTTGAATGCAGGAGGGGGCGTTAATTCTGCCTATACTCGGGTGGTCTAGATCTAGTTCCTTTATAACAGCCATAGCGTGAGAGTTAAGAGGTATAGTTCGGGAACGACCGATCTTGCTTCTGTCTGACTGATTGGAAACGTGAGTTTGTCATTGTTTAGCATGTCTGCAGTGCTAGACAGGATTTCTCCAACTCTCAATCCCGTGAAAAGCGCAAATCGGAAAGCGCGACAGGTATTTTGATTGTCATCCGATTCTAACAAACTAGTAGGGTTTTAAGCTCCTCGTTCGATAAAGCACGTTCTGTAAGCGGCTCCCTAAAAAGTTTAGTCTTTGATGCTGGTTTTTTTGGTGATTTCTGGTGCACTGGCTGCATTGTAAAGGGTTCGTATTGTTGCCAACGCTCGATTGACAGAAGCAGCAGCGAGACCACTATGTCGAAGCTGAGTCACCAACTGGATAACATCTTGATTGGGTACTTTCTGCGACGTCAACCACATAACCAAAAAGGTCAGGTGGAAGCATATCGTTTGAAAAGGGCTCTACTGGCGCCAATCGAGTTTCAAGTGGTATAACCGCTTTAGTCGTACTTCTAGGTGACTCTAAAATCTCTTTCGTATCGCTCATGATCTGATGCCTTCTTTAACATTACAGTTGTGGTAATTATTAAAGTCGGTACAGGTACAATCGCTATTCGGGCACGGTAGAGGGGGATGTGCCAGTTTGCAGTTTATGACTTCCGCGGCTTCCTTGGGCTTGGTCAGTCCCGGATTTCCATGTGTGCGGTGATCATTGTCTGCAGCAACAATAATTTGAGTCTAGATGGAATTAACGCTCTTTTTAGCCCAATCTGCTACGAATAGCGGGCCGCCGGCAATAGCTTATCAAAACTGAGGCAGCAGCCAGTTGCTATAAATACGTCAACCGCGCGCTCATTGACCATAAATCAGCGAGTACTCCTATTTCTATCCCTCTGCGCGATAAAAATATTCGCGTTAGCCAGATAATTTTTCTAGAAATTCAAAATCCTGTTGAAAATATCGATATATAATTTCTTTCGATTTATCTGACATAAATATTTTCGCTCCCCCCCCAGTATTAACTTTTTTAAATCTACTGATTGATTTGCAAAATATTGAATCTATATAGTCCAATATTTTGTCAAAGTCCCGGAATAAGAAAACCCTAACTTTCTTGTTTGTATTTATATAATCAATTTGCCTCAAACCGAACGTTGAAACCCTAGTTCCATTATCATTTGGTAAGTTAATAAAATCGTAAGATTGTATGTAAGCATCAAAGGGCTTTCTGTAGGATCTATTATTTATCAGCCAGTTATATGATGACAGTCTAATTTCATAAGGATCTCTCAATATGCAGAAATTCTCCAGACTTTCATATTTTTTTTCTGAGTTAAGAGCAGACATTGGTACATGGTAAGGATTATTCCTGGCGTGATCTGAATATAGATATTTACCCATAAAGGACCTCCAGTTCTTTGTATTAACGATCGCTTCACCATACAAATGTTTTAACAAATATATTTCTATATAGGTTCCACCTGTTTTAGGAACATGAACAAAGTGCAAATTTTTTTCAGCTATAATCATGTATACTTACTACTTATATTTTGTTATACGGATTCAAGTCTGGAGTGCATCGCCGCCTACGCTAATGAGCAGCCTATGGCCGCTCATTAGCGTAGTCAGTGGCCTTTCCCGGTCTCCGAAGATGTGTGCACAGAACTCCGCCTCTCTGCCCAAATATACAGATAGATATTTATGTAGCTAATCAGCCGCTCTTTTACTTCTGGTAGCCAGCCCGATATCTGCCTTAGACTCCACTCTATCCGCAATATTCTGCTTAATATCGCTTATCATTTTCGGCGTCATCTTGCTCGGTTTGGCAGCCTCGCTACACCGCTGCGCCGCCTTTTCTAGCGCCTGTTTGTATCGGCACCCCTTTCATCTGTATTTCTGGCCAGCTCTCTACTGGTGGTTGATTGACTTGCAAGTACAGTGTTAGCCATTGGCTATAAGCATTGTTAATTAACACGGAAATCTGGCTTCTTTGCTCGTAGGTCGGTTGATTGTACTGTTTCGTCATCACCTCATCTCTTACCTGAGAAAAGGCCGCGAAGCTTACCTTGATCTGTCCCCTTTTTCTACCTCATCAAGTGATGCACTTCAGATCGACCCTCTTTGCCAGGGATTGGACAAAGCCTGCTTTCTGGTCATACCCTCCTTTGTCATAGCTGCCAATGTCTGTGAGCACATCCACGCTCTGGAGATTATTGGCATACTGGTTTGGACTGGGTCGCATGGACTGGGTCGCATGGACTGGGTCGCATGGACGGATTCGCTTACCATGGAGTCGATTGCCGACATTCAGAAACTCACTGGCGGCAGATAAGCGATAGCCAGCAGCGTGTTTTTAGACTAAGTTGAATGCGGGAGGGGGTTTGTTCGTCTTATACTCCGATACATTCTAATGTGACACCCAACCAGCAAGGCCCCAAAAAGTCCCCCGCAGTGAACTCGCAGTCAATCAGCAAGACCCTCGGTCAGTGACATTTTCAGGGAGTAGTAGAAGGGAGCCAGCGGGGGAGTCGGCGTTCTCGCAGCCGTACCCCAGCGTCCCCCAAGAACAAATTGCCGACAATCATTGGCGCAATCCTAGGGTTACTTACTCCCAGGCACAAAAAAGCCCCATAAATCCAAGATCTACAGTGCTTCTTCGTTAAATATGGCTGCGAATGTTGGGGTCGAAGCACGACCCATTGATTAACAGTTAGTTGGTCTCCGTTTTTGCGTCAGAGTCAGTTTAAGACATCTAACTCGCTTATCTTGTCGGTGGGGATACTTTCCCGATGGAGACCTTGCCCGGGCAGAACAAACGCGTGAAACTGTCAGGGTAGGGGGCGGAGTACGCGTCGTTTCAAGTCTGTTAGGCGGGCACAGCGTTTTATGGATACTCACGCAACTGCCTCGAATCTATTCAATCTTTGCAGGCACCTGATCAAGGCTGAACACTATCGGGATCTCAGGACAGATACGTTCAGTAATTGAAGTCAGGCAGTTGTTTGAGCGTAGGTGGCTAAATGTCATGGCCTTGAAAAGTTAACTTGCCGATATCTTCGAGAGATTTTTTCAGCCGGTTAAGCTGGCTCATTGTTGTCCGTCATCAATTACTGAGGATCAGCAGTATTAAAAGCGCTTTTCCAACCAAGCTCTGTTTAACTCGTGGATAGCCAAAGTATTAGCGACTAACGAAAAGAATCAGAGCCTGGCGATCCGTACTGCGAAATTAGTCTGAAACTTCGTCAGGAAACTTCTGCTGCGAGAGAAATTGAAGACGTTCATTAGCCATTGAGACATTACGACGTGCCTTGATCCCGTTCCAGAGCAACTTCAGCAGCGGCTCGTGGTGCATCAAAAAGAGTCGGCTAAGCAGTAGCCAGATTGGGAAGCGCCGTCCCCATTGGCTTGCGTTGGATAGGCTGACGATGGTGGCGGTAACTAAATCGCGCGTGAACTCCGGGTGTGGCACCGGTGTACAGAATCCATTCTTCTCGGCGTCGTCGCTATATTTGGCTTCAATCATGCCGATGAGGGACGCGCTGAAAACTTGCTGGCACATGAAGAGTGATTGCAACGTGATATGATCGCCCGAGAAAACAGGCTTGATTTCACGTTTCGCCAGACCGTCCGCAGTGCAGTCCACGTGCAGGCGCCTTGCATCGGTCAGGATTTCGCCTCGCTCGAGCACGATCACGTCGCGCTCGATGCGAACGACGCGCCCGAGACGGACGACGTTGTCGATTCGGCGCAACTGCTGGAGTTCTTCTCGATTGACCGTTGCGCAACGGTATTTCGTTGGCCACACATCGAGGTCGAGTCTCAGGACTTGCCCTTTTGCCTCAAGAGCCAGACAGAGTTGTTCGAGATTTTTAACGCCCGCAAAGCACTCCAGCTGTGCGCCTAGAGCATTATCTGCCGCCTTGCCCGGCTGAATGTGCGCGCGATCGAGTAGCCAGGCGTCGTTCGGCATGATCCAGGTGATTTGGGACGGTGCGACGCCTTGCTCCAAGAGAAAGAGCGCAGCATCCATGCCAGTCTTACCCGCACCAATAACCACATAGCCAGAGCAATCGCGGGCAGGATGAACGAGGCCACCAATCGGAATGAGCTGAACACCGTCTGCCACTTCATAGCGCGGCGGGCAGATAGCTGGCACCTCGACCTTCATATAGGTAGCATCGACCGTCTTCTTGCGGACGTGGACTTCATAAAGGGAATGTGTCATTAGCGTCGATTTGAAGCGCCCGTCGCCGAGGTAATCGCACATCGGGTAGTAACGTAGCCTGCCAGTGGCGGTGAGCTTACGAAGCACGCGCTCGAAGTAAACGAGTACCTCACGGCCGGAAGCCAGCGCAGCGCCACCGTTCCCGAGCATCTCCGAGTTGACGCCGTAATACGCAGCGGGCTGGTGCAGCGATACGAAAGAGTAGGCATCGTTCCAATGTCCACCAGGCTTTGCATGTTTGTCGACGACGATAACGCGCGCGCTCGAATCGCGGGTCATGAGTTCGTCAATGAATGCGAGCCCCATCGCGCCGGCACCAACGACTAGGTAGTCAGTCTCCAACTGAATAATTTCGGTATCCGCCACATGTTGGTTGACACTCAAGTCGTCACACTCCTTCTCGTTTCATCGATTTTTCTTCTTTACACTCGCATTCGATTTTTTAGTCCCAGGTGCAGGACTAAAAACTTTTTCGTTGATCAATCCTAATGGGTGCACACGTGAGGCTAGCATCATTATGGTCATTAACCAAATACGCGAACACCATTCGACACAGTTCAAAATTCAAACGCATAGACACAATGTCATTCATGAGGTTGCTTCGGAATATGTGACCTATTGTCCGGAATACGCCCCGATCTTTAGCCAGCCTATAATATTCGTCTACTACGCATCTTACAGTGCAGTTCGTCTGCGAATTTCGGCAGCGATAAGCCACAGGCGGTCCTGTCCCCACACGGCCAGATCAGGTTCCCCATCTGGACCTGAGAGGCGATAGCTCGGTACACCCCAAAGACCCATGCCATCGACCATTTCATCCTGGTTCTGTTCTGTAATCACCTTCCAGTCCGGGCGGTCCATATGTTGTTTAGCCTCTTGCCAATCTAGACCAGCTTCTTCAACCGCCTTGCGGATATTTTTCACCTTATGCAAACCAACGCCTTGGGCGAACGCCAGATTTAATAGTCTGCTGAGTAAGGCCACATCTTTACCTTGGTTTTTTGCCCACGGTAAAAGCGAATAGGAGCGACGCGTAGGGGTACCAATGGGTGTCACAACGGGGCCAAAGGGGGTATTGAAGAAATCTGCTTCCCGCTTTGTATCGAATAATATATAGCTGCCTTTGGCATTAGTTGCGGCAACACCGCGCATGATCATCGGCAGTACGGGTTTGTGATTAAGTGTGATCCCACAGGCATCGATCATTTCAATGGTACGGTCATAAATGATGGCCGTATAGGGACTGTTAAGGGACGGAAAGAAATCCAACGTTAGGCCGGAAGCGTCGACTCCGCTTAAGTCATGAGAAGGCCGTGGTACTAGGTAAGGCTCAGTAGGGGCATTGCATGCGTCTAGGTCACGGAGCCTTTGTTCCAGATGGAACAGACGATCCACTCCCCAATACCACTCACCACCATAATGAAAAGTGCCGCCCGAATAATGATTCATTTCCGCTAGCATTGCAGAACCTTCATCAAGGGCGGTATCCAATTCTTGCGGTGTCGCACTTAATGTGCGGGACGATAGATGGCCCGATGGGTCTGCAGACCAAAGAGCTATGCTGATATCTTTTATTTTGGCTAGGAACTCCTGCGCAGCCAAGCCAGCGAGAATTTGTCCCGCGACTTTTTGTAATCCAGCTTCTGGCACTTGTCCTGCATTCTCAGGGAACGACAAGCCATAGTGCGGAGCGATTAAACCGCAATCGCGTCGCGCCCAAACAGCTAGTTTTTCCTCCTCAGGCTGATTTCGACCACCTGATGCGCGAACTAGGTGGGGCACTATCTCAATATCATAGCGGGCAGCAAAGTTGGCAATCACCTGGGCAACAAGATGGGAGTAGGGGTCGTCCAGTTGATGAAAATAATCAACACTGTGCGGTTGCCCTTTGCTTTTCCTTTCGGTCTCGGCCTTAACACGGTTGTCCGCGATTCGGCTCGTGCTAGCGGCCCGGGACATGAACCTGGACATTAGAAACCGAATCGGGCGAGGGGGATCAACGATGAATGATCTGTTCGGGTTATTTTCTGGCTCTAGCACAATCGCACCTATGGATTATTTAGTTGAAGTGAAGTAATACAATGAAATTCATTGAATACAAGGCGTCTCACTGTCTTTTATTACTCTGTCAGAAAAACCTCAGCTTGAGCTGCCTTTTCTTATTTATTATAAATCTAATATAGTATGCGGCTTCATCGGCCATTCGCGCCTTGGCGACATGTTAAACGCCACCATGTAAGCAATGGTGACCGGCATCATGAGAGTACCGGCAACTGCACTAGCATAGGCTGCTTTAGGGTATTCGTTGCAACAATAATGGAAAGCAATATGTCCTTTAGCGATGTTTCAACGGCTACGGTAGAGCTGACTCTCCGATCGAGTCCGGAAAACCTCGGTATGCCATGACCCAATACTAATGCAACAACGATATAGATGGTAGCGGGAATAAACTACGCGGTGCGCTAGATATTTCTTTCGTGCAGTGATTGCCAGTAATCACAAAAGCTCTCTGGTCGAACTAATCCATCGGCCCCAATACATGGAATTAAACCGCGTAGGACATTTGTACAATTCCTTCCTTTGGATAACCCGCTGGGTGAAAGCCGGGTTCAAGCAAGTGCAGTAGTCTTACGCTGCGGTCGCTGGATGGCGGACTCGATTAATCAGTTCAGTTTGCAGATGTTGGCGCCAAGCCGCTTTGTGATGATCAAGTTGCGGATTACTGACAACATCAAATGTACCAAAGCTCATCATCGGGCTCATACCGACATACTGTTGTGTTTTGTGCATGCCAAGCAACACTTCGTCCATTGCTCGGCCATCAAAAAATGAGTCCTTGGTGGTAAATACGTCATCCGGTGCGTTCCAGCTGGTCGACAATAGGTAGTGTTTGCCCTGTAATAGGCCACCCGAGCCGTAGCGATCACTGCCTGTAAAAAACACCCCGTGTTCGTAAACCTCATCAAGGTAGGTCTTTAAACAACCAGGGACACTAAACCAAAATACCGGGAACTGGAAAATAATAATATCTGCTTGCTTAAATTTTTCTTGTTCGTCACTGATTTGGTAGCCATCGGCAATCGTGGTCTCCAATATCCGATAGTGACTCTTCAGTTCCGTTTTGGCCAGCTCGAAGAGGGTTTGATTCAGCAGCCCTTTCGCCACCCCACGAGCCTGAGCTCCGTTGATTAATAACAGTGTCTGTTGCTTCATAATATGAGTCCTTACAATCCAGTCAATTAAGATAGGAGCTATTCTATGGCATCGATTTATTTGCGATAATAGGCAAATGGCGAAATCATTATTCGATATTCGCAATAATAGATGAGCGTGATATGCACGACCTTAATAGCTTAAGAGCCTTTGTCGCCGTGGTTGAAAATGGTAGCTTTAGTCAGGCGGCCGCAGTGCTGAGCTGTGCTAACTCGTCGGTCTCGCGCCAAGTGAGCCAATTGGAGCAACAGCTAGGTCAGAAGTTGTTCGTTCGTAGCACCCGCGTCGTGAGGGCCACAGACGCCGGTGCTGAGCTCTTCGGACGTGTTCGTCAGCTGCTGCCACAGCTGGAGGCTGCCTGTAGCAGTTTGCCCACTAGCGCAGGCCAGCCTGCGGGGAGATTGCGCGTCAGCGTGCCTTGGTGGTTTAGTGAATGCCATATAGCCCCGTTACTGACGCAATTTCACCAACGCTATCGGGATATTCAGCTTGAACTCATTGCCAACGACAATCTGGTCGATGTACTCGCCGATGGTTTCGACGTGGTCATAAGGCTCGGCTATCTGAAAGATTCTGAGCTGATCGCCAAGCCGCTGGGCGCACACAACTTCGTGCTTGCTGCCAGCCCTAACTATTTGGCATGTCATCCCGTCATTAGCCGCCCTGAGGACCTGGCCCAGCATCAATTAATGGCCTATGCATTTTCCTCCTCTTCGCGAACCTGGGTGCTGCGGAAAAATCAGGCTCAGTTTCGTATCAGTGCCGACAGTAGCTGGCTGCAGAGTAATAATGCGCAATTGCTTTACCGCTGCGCGCTTGACGGCGGCGGCATAATAATTCAGCCTACCTGGGGAGTGGGTGGGGCGTTGTTAGCGGGGACGTTGCGTACCGTACTGCCCGATTATGACGTAACGCCGAGCCGCTTTGATAACGGTATCTATGCTGTCTATTCCAAACACCAGCGTCAATCACCGAAGATTAAAGCATTTATAGGTTTCCTAGAAACGCATTGGAGCCTTCCGCAATAGACCCTACGGAGTTGGCTGTCTGGTAGAAATGGCCGCGCTTACGTCACGACCAAGTTACGGATAGTCAATTGGTCTTCCCGCTGAATATTCCCCTTCAGGAAAAAAAAGCCCCATAAATCTACGATCTACAGGGCTTCTTCGATAAAAATGGCTGCGGATGTTGGGATCGAAGCAACGACCCATTGATTAACAGTAAGTGGGTCCCGTTGAGCTTATGGCACTAACTCAAAGAAATGTAACAGTATTTTTCGTACTCTAATGGAAGATTCCTACAAACCGAAGCTTTACCGAACCTGTGGATTGGTCTGGCGAACACCGATTTCAGTAAGTGGAAGAAACGTAAGGGAATTTCTGGACCGAACACCGAAGAATTACCGAGTTCGGTCAGGGAGTTGGCTCGGCGAGAGAGTAGGGTGGGGCTGGGTTTTTGGTTTTACGGATTTTTGGATTTTTGACTGTGACGTGACTACATAAGCATAATCAAAATATTGCGATCCCGATATAAGTTGGCACAGTGTAATCAACATCGATGTTTTGCGATTCTGGATTGATTCATGGAGTCTTTTGAAATGAGTAAATAGTGATTAGTTGGGGATAGTACAAATGAAGTGATTGAAAAAAAACAAGTAGAAGTTGCAGCTTCGGTTCTAAAGTTTGTAGAGTTGAGTCGCGTCGATATTTTGGAGGTATTTGGGTTTCCGTCAATTTGTTGCATTGCCCTCGCAGTCAGTTAATGAATGTACTGGAGCGATCAGAGACGGTGTTGGTCTTGGGATGTGTTGCATTTAATTCACGCAGTCGTTTTCCATTCAATATGTAGAAACCTGGTTTTCATCACGCTAGCTATCTCCATACTATGTGTAGAAAACCTTGGTTTGCATCACCCCAAACGGTCGATTACGGAAATAGGAACTTCGCTTCTATTCATATAGAGCCAGCATAGCCATCGTCTAATGAAAACGATCGCCGAGCATAGGCGCAGTTTTAGCGACTACAGCTAGTTCCCTTTTCTATTTTCCACTGACAGAGTATCTTGCGTGATGAAAACTAGGGTCTCGTGATTCCATAAAAATGGGCCCTATGCACAGGTCATAGATGTAAAGTTTTAAAGGATCGTGCAGGGGAGTGTTGCCGGGGTTAGTTCTATGCGTTGCACATAGAGAGCGGTTTGCGGTTAACCGGTCGCAGTTTTCTTGCGTCCACCTTTAGCCTTCTTAGTGGCAGATTTGGCGGCGATAGTTTTAGCGGGGGCCACTTTAGCCTTTGATGTGGAAGCCTTAGACTTCTTCACGTGATATTCCTGCAGTTTCTTCGCATTGGCCACTTTCTTTTTGGCCTTTCCTTTCTCAGCTTTTGCGATGGTATCGGGTAAAGACTTTTTAGGATCCTCGATGAGCTTTTGTAACGTTTTCCTGTACGCAATATCTGAAAGGTTTTTCATGCTCGAAAATGGCTTCCCTGGAACTGGCGCTAACAATTTCTCTTGGCGCATAACAGCCACGGAGAAGCCCATAGAATTGGCAGATTTACCGCGAAAGATTGGAGCAAAGAGGGTGCTTTTGAAATGATCTTCTTCGGGGGCGCTTGCGAGAATATCCAAGACATCTTTCAATGCCCAGTAGGTTGTATTCATGTAACCGCCGCCAGTATTCGCCGTGACACGAAACAGGATGTCTCCCAACGAGTCATCGCTATCGTCATCGTTGTAGGCAATGTCGTAGGAAAGCGTGGCGTCACTGTTGGGCGATATGCTGGGGCAAGTGGCTTTCTTGATGATGCGGATTGATTGTGGTTGTGTTTGTGTTTTGGAGTTTGTCATGGTGGTGCCTCATATGATTTAGTTTGTGTTTTTCATATATGATACCGATTTTTCCGCGGGCGGGGAGGGAGGTAGTTGTCAAAGTCGAACGCCGACCGGATGCCGAACGAAAAGAATATTACAGAAGCAGAACCTTGCGTGCTGGTGACGAGTTCGTGAAGGGTCTAACCCTGCTAGATGGCTTGCAATATAGCGACATATTTTATCAACAGAACTTGCAGGCACCTTTTACCACTAGCAGCACCAAACTCCCGCCAACTTCTGTCTTCGTAAACCGATGACGATATGGCGATAAATCAATTGGCAGTTATTTTTGGGGAGTTGGGCGGAGTGCGGATTTACTCGAATGGGCAGAAGGGATAACGCTCAATCATTGTGACAGAATTTTTGAGCGTAGATGATTCCAGATTTTTCTTTGAGTGTCGTGGGTAATTTGGAAGTGTCGGTACGTGCATTTGGTCAATTGGTGAATACTGCCCCCACTAAATACTGAGGTCTGCGCCGGGGAGGTTGGGAGTGGAGCTGCTCATGGAGGAGGCTGATGACGGTCTCGTACTGGGTTTTACCTTGCACGATAGTATTGGTTGCAAGTAGTGTTAACACTGCTAGGCTGAAAAGAATGAAGCTACGCAAGGATGCGTTTCATGGCTCAAGTACGGCTGGACAGGATGTCTGGCGGAGAAATATTCACTTATGTTCGGCACATGCCAGAACAATCGCTACTTTTTCAACTCATCCAGCGGCACTGGCCTGAATTTCAGTCGCACTTAAGTGACTCAGGCAGCTATTTGCCTAAACATGTTACGCGAGAGTTTGAGGAGTACCTTGAATGTGGCCGACTGGAGCGCGGTTTTCTTCGGGTGCGTTGTGACGGCTGTCACCACGAGCGTTTGGTTGCTTTCAGTTGTAAGCGAAGAGGGTTTTGCCCTAGCTGTGGAGCAAGGCGTATGGTGGAAACCGCCGCTCTATTGGTGGGTGACGTTTTACCACACAAGCCTATGCGTCAGTGGGTACTCAGTTTTCCCTATCCACTGCGCTTACTGTTGGCCAGTAATCCGCAGGCCATGGGAAGTGTCTTGGGCATTGTAACCCGCGCGATCTCTGGATTCTTGATTCAAAAGTCGGGTTGCAAAAAAACAAGCGCACATACAGGCTCTGTAACGCTAATACAGCGTTTCGGTTCGGCGCTAAACCTAAATTTACATTTTCATATACTCTTTATTGACGGAGTTTATCAGCATAAAAACAATGGGATATTGCGGTTTCACCGTGTCAAGACGCCTACTGTCAGTGAGTTGAATGCCTTGGTTGCAGTGATTAGCCAGCGTATTGCACGTCACCTCGAGCGCCAGGGTCTATTGGACCGAGACAATGAAAATAGTTATTTAACACTGGACCTCCAAGACGACGATGCGATGAACCAGCTTCAAGGTCACTCCATCACGTACCGAATCGCGGTGGGTCCTCAGCAGGGGCGTAAAGTCTTCACCTTGCAAACTATTCCATCCTGGGAAGATGATGGTTTCGGTATTCAGCAGGTCGGTAAGATAGCCGGTTTCTCCCTGCATGCCGGCGTGGCTACAAAAACGCGTGAACGCAAGAAACTAGAACGTTTGTGTCGCTATATTTCCCGTCCTGCGGTCTCAGAGGGACGACTGGAGTTGACCTCGCGGGGCAATGTCAGGTATGAATTGAAAACCCCGTATACCGATGGAACGACTCATGTCATGTTCGAACCGCTCGACTTTATGGCCAAACTGGCAGCATTAGTGCCCAAGCCTCGAGCCAATCTGACGCGCTATCACGGGGTTTTAGCACCAAACAGCAAGCACCGAATTCATGTGACACCGGCGAGACGTGGCAAGGGCGGTGCAAGTGCGCAGGAGCCAACGGTCGAGAAAGAGAAAAAGCCACCAGCGGACGCGCATAGGGAAATGACGTGGGCACAACGCCTCAAGCGCGTGTTTAATATTGATGTCACGAACTGTAGTCCTTGCGGTGGTGTGGTCAAGATCATTGCCAGCATAGAGGACCCTCTAGTCATCAAGAGGATTCTGGACCATCTGGACGCAAAAACAGGATCCCCCGCATCGATCAATCGACTTCCAGAGCCACGAGCTCCGCCACAGGCAGAGTTTTTTGTGTAAATAACTCAGGGATGTAATAGTAAATGCTGCTCAAGGAGGAGGCTGGTAGGGCATTTTGCAGGCTGGGATTATGAGCCATCAAAATCAGAGTAGTATTAATCACAATCGGGCAGTTTTTGGATTTATAATAGCTAGCGACGCACTTCATCTCGATAAATGCCTAACACTTGCCTGTCACGTAGGGTATGTTAGCGCTTGAATGGGGCGTTTGTTCTTCTTATACTCCTACACCACTATTAGATAATAATAAGAAATCCTTTGTACCTTTCGAAGACGTGTGAAATGGCTGATGGTTTTGCGCCAATTGCGGCATAAACGATTGAGTAGGTTAGCGTCGGCCAAAGGAAGCAAATTTATTTAGGTAAATTTTCGAGAATTTCTTGTTGCAGTTTATCGGGATTGTTTCGCAGCTTTTTAATAAAGTATTTTGGCACCTCAGTCTCACCATCATACTTTTCCGCCCAATCCATCATAGCCAGCATCATCGGCATTAGTTCGATACCTTTCTGAGTTAACGTATATATGAATCTTGAACCCTTGACCGGATCTCTCGATTTGCTAACGATGCCATTGCTTTCCAAATCGACAAGGCGGGTAGCCAACACATTTGTGGATATCCCTTCGCCCGCCTCTATGAATTCGTGATAGTACTTGCGGCCCTTGAACATCAAGTCACGAATAATGAGAAAGCTCCATTTATCCCCAAACTGACTCATGCCAAAACGTACCGGGCAACCTGACCAAGCTTTAGTGTTTTTATCAACCATAGAGCCAATATTAGCCTATTAAAAAACACTTGCAAAAAGAAAGTTAATAAACTAATATTTCACTTGCAATTAACAAGTGAAATGAAGAAGGAAGTAGCAATGCTCAAGATTTCAATCGCGGTAATAACTTACGTCGTATTTACCATGGCGCTAGGTGTCATTTGGAATCTGTTTCTATTCCAAGACATCTATGTTGAGCTTACTCAGAATGCTTACCGATCTGCGCCGATCATGCCTTTGGGGATGACCGCCATGCTGGCGGAAGCACTTGCTCTATCGGTGCTATTTTATGTGTTCTATCGCAACGAACGCTCATTACTGCAAGGCGTGTCGCTAGGTTTATTAGCTGGAGTATTTAGTATGACTTACGCATCGTTGGTCGTACCCGCGAAATTCAGCATCACACCTATCTGGCAATACGTAAGTTTAGAGCTGCTGTTTGGTGTCATTCACTACAGCGCTGTGGGCTTGATTTTCGCTCTCATATTCAGAAAAGAACACCAATTAACCTATACCGATTAACCAAAATTGACCTTTTTTACAGGAGAAGAAAGATGAAATTATACGCCATTGTAGGCTCCCCAAATTCGCGCAAGGCATTAGCGGTTGTTCACCATACTGGCATTGAGGTAGACATTGAGTATCTCGACCTTTTTGAGGGTGACACCAAAAAACCTGCCTATTTGACATTAAACCCAAACGGCATGGTGCCAACGTTGGTGGATGGAGAACTGAAGCTGTGGGAGTCAAATGCAATTATTCAATATTTGGCTGATAAATCCGGGGATGACACATTATTTCCACAAAACTTAGCGCAAAGAGCGGATATCGTTAGATGGCAATCCTGGGAACTGGCACACTTTAACCAGGCCTTTGGAACGCTAGCCTTTGAGTCCGTAGCCAAACCGAATTTTATGAAAATGGAAGGAAACGAAGCGGTCATAAGCGGGGCTAGAGAGCAATTAGGTAGATTTGCGTCCGTACTGAATGAGCATATGCAAGGGCGCTCATACGTAGTTGGCGATACAATAACACTTGCTGACTATTCAATGATTCATGTGGAATTTTTCAAAGAGGCAGTTCCCTTTGATTGGACACCGTTTCCACATCTCAACGACTATTTTGATCGTATGCGCCAATCCCCGTATTGGGCAGAAACAGTCCCGGAGAGCCATGAAGCTATAGGACGAAGGCCCGGAAGCTGAACGCCGCTCACTCCCCCCCCCGGCCGTAACTGCGTGACTGCCAGCATAATCCTTTTAGTCAACACTCCAATGATTCTCCATGTTGGTGCGATGTCTAAGGACGCCGCGTTAGAAAATATAATTTTGAAAACTTTCGAGATTCCGATCTTCGATTTGTTCACGAGGACCTTGTACCATGATACCCGAAATCACTCTACTATTCGTTGCTGTATTTGCACTTTTCCAGGTGCTTATTACTAATCTTGTAGGGTACGCCCGCATTAAAAACGAAGTGCATTTTTACGATGATGGCGACATTGACCTGCGTCGTCGCCAGCGTGCGCACGCAAACTTCACTGAAACCGTGCCGATCACCCTGCTGGCCATGGCGGGGGCGGAAATGCTCGGCACCATGCCGACACTTCTTTGGGCGGGCGGCCTAATTCTACTTGTTGGGCGTCTGTGGCACTACTATGTAATTCGTACCGTTGGTTGGAGCAATGGCAGAGCCGCGAGTATGATATTAACTTTTATCGCTATGGCTGGCTTTGCATTGGCAATTCTTTGGCGAAGCTTAATCTAACGAATGCATCCATCGTGGTAGTGCAATCTTAAGAAAACGGGAACAGAACATTTAATCAGAATGCTCTATGTCACCGAATCCGTTGCCCCTAGTTGACACTCAAAGGAGCTTAGTATGAGTTACGACCGGACCGTTGATAAAATTATTCAAGAACATGGTGTAGAACGTTCGACCATGATGAAGACGCCCTGCCTGAGATACAATGGTGAATTTATGGCGATGATGTTTGAAAAGGAAAGCGCCCTCATCATTAAGGTCTCTCCTCAACGGGTTGATCAACTAATTAATGAAGGGAAAGGACGGGCATTTAATTTCACAAAGAAACGCTTTAAAAAATGGGTGCTGATCCCCTTAGAATTTGAAGATGAATACGAGACATATATTCTCGAGTCATTCAAATACG
>Ga0209395_1001166_pt1 | contig 37479 bp, 31 predicted proteins | sample GOMGulsemesocosm_3_FD_184635 | JGI IMG/M metagenome (GOLD analysis project Ga0209395, IMG submission 184635) | Methane-oxidizing microbial communities from mesocosms in the Gulf of Mexico - GOM9D Gulf of Mexico (SPAdes) (version 2) | ecosystem: Environmental > Aquatic > Marine > Cold seeps...
AACATGAGAGTTACCTTTTTTGAGTTTTGATTAAAGATTCGACACCTTTATCAAAACGGGTAACTCTCAACTTATCAAGTCGATGTGTCAGATTAAATCGGAACTAATACATCTTATATGATATTTATTTTAGATATTATATAAGGTGGTATCAGATAGCTTTAAACTCTAGTTTGATACACGTTAATCCAATTAATCCCTATACCAACAACTGGGTTTTTATGCCCGTTGTCAAAGGTTAAAATTTATTTAAACATCGTATCATTCCTGTAAATAAATAGTCTTTTACTATTTTTTTTAGCTTCAGTTCTATCTCTCTTAGTGCCCATTTCTGCTTTAGAAAATGATTTTTAGACCATATACTCTATGGAGAAAACGCCTCAAAAGTGTCATAGAAACTATAAATAGTGGCCAAGATGACTAAGCTACAACACTACGATAATCTGCATATATAAGATCATCAATAACGTTTAAGTCAACTAAAACTTCATCTGACATATAAACTCTTAAATTAAAAAATTAATACTCACACCTAACTATTGTCATTATCGTGAGTAAATAAATATTTGTTACTAAACCCGTAGTTTAGTCATTGATCTATATTTGACGTTACTTTTAACAGGCTATCAAAACAACTTGTCAACAAAGTAAATTTTTTTGTTATGCCTCTACTTCACACTCGGCCAAGTGCTCTTTCTCTTGTATACCGTCCGCTATCCACTCCTTTAATGAATGAATTGAAAGCAAATTATTCATATATTCTTTTTCTACATCCCCTACTTCAATTCCGTAACTATTGAACCTAAGAACAATAGGGGCATACATTGCGTCAGCAATTGAAAATTCCCCGAATAAAAACTTTCCCGAGTTTGAGTGTTGCTTCCGACAAAGCTGCCATATTTCACATACTCGTGTAATATCAGCTTTAAGCTCTTGGGTTATATTCTTAAACGTAATAGACTTACGACAATTCATGTGTAGAGTATTTCTGATAGCCAATAATCCCGAATGCATTTCATTACTAATAGAGCGAGCTAAAGCGCGTTCATTAATATTTTCTGGCCAGCATTTTTTTTCAGGGTAAAGATCAGCAATATGCTCACAAATAGCTAACGAGTCCCATACGCTATTTCCTTCGTGCTCAAAGGCAGGAACCTTCCCTGAAGGAGAAAACCTTAATAACTTATCTTTACTTCCCTCTATATATAATGGAATTTTAATTTCATTAAATGGAACATTCTTCACCTTCATTAAAAGCCAAGGACGTAATGACCAAGATGAATAATTTTTGTTGCCAATGATTAAGTTATGCATTGAAATTTCCTTGCTATATAAAACCCTATTCAAGGGCTCTATAGATTAGTTATAGAGTATGTTGCTAAAAATATTTACATTCATATGAAGCATAATTCTTTAAAGTCCATATCGTACTAAATGCACCTCTCTGAGCATGGTTAATCCAGAAAGATTGGTTAAAAATATTATTAATTATTCTGTTGTAATGTCGCGGTCATTAATCCCGCCCCAATAAGGGTCGCGCCTGATGCTTTATTCATTACTTCCATTGCTCTTGGATGTTTTAACCGCTTTCTCATTTGATCAGCAAGTAAAGAATATCCACTAAGGATAATAAAAACTACCCATAGAAATGTGCTAACAAGTACTACTAATTGAGGAGCCATGGGTTGCTCAGTTGATATAAACTGAGGTAAAAAAGCCATAAAAAAGCCGATTAATTTTGGATTAAGTAAAGTGGCTAAAAAGCCTTGTAAGAACATACGTTTTGAACTTTCCACCTTACTATTTGCAACTACCCCTCTCATAGGAACAGGCTTTTCTCGCCATTGTTTCACTCCAATATAAATTAAATATGCCACACCTAGCCACTTCATAAAATTGAATGCCACAGCAGAACTATAAAGTACTGCTCCTACTCCAATCAATGCTAAACAAAGTAGAACACAATCAGCTAAAATTACGCCACTGATGGTAATTAACGTTTTTTTAGAACCTGAAACCATTGCATGTCCAATGACCAATAACGTGGTCGGTCCTGGCAACGAGGTTACTATGGCTGTAGCAACAATAAATGCAATCCAAATATCAAAACTCATAACACTCTCTTTTTATATGCTAACAATATTTATAACAGGAAATTTTTCTATGCCTTAAGGGCTACTAACGCTCCAGTTGAAACCATATAGAGCCAGCAGTTTGCTTTAGTCATTTGGCAATAACATGTCAAAAATTAAGGGATACAGGAAGAGCCTCCCTTAATATTTTTTAATCAACATCGTTTGATCACCATTTAAAATATCATCAGTAGTTATTACCTGACAAAACTCATTGTTTAGGCTAGCTAATTGAACGGCATGTATCTGCTCTGCGGTATAATTAATTCCTTTAAAGTTACGATCAAAAGTAGCAGTAGCGTCTGTTATTAAACTCACTTGAAAGCCAAAATTCGATGCCATACGTACTGAAGTAGAAACACAATGGTCTGTGGTTAATCCGACAACAACTAACTTTTCAATTTTATTGTCTCGTAAGTACTGCTCCAGGTCAGTACCAATAAACGCACTATTAACTATCTTTTTAAATATGGCTTCACCAGGAAAAGGTCGTCCTTCATCCTTAGTCTGATGTCCGACCTTGCTAGGGTGAAACCTCGATGCTGCTAATTCTTCACTAGCACTATGATGAATATGGATCACAGTACGTTGTCTACTACGCCAAAATTTTATTAAGGAAGCGATATTGGTTTCCGCATCGTGATTATTTCTTGGACCCCAAGCAGGATCGTCGAAAGCTTTTTGTACATCAATGACCAAAAGTGCAGCATCTTGCATCTTTTTTCCTTTAAAATTGTTAATTGAGAAGTGACTGTAAGTTTATTACAATTACTTTTGTCATAAATGACACTCTTACAACGATTTATGCCATATTGACCAATTGAGAATAGTAAAACTGATATAGCAAATGAGAAAAGATATGAAACAAATCAAAAAAATGGCTTTTATTTGCTTTCCTGGGTTTCAAGCATTAGATCTAGTTGGCCCAATGGATGTGTTTTCTTTGGCTGTTCCTTCAGGTAATCAGGGCTATGAATGTCATTTATTTTCTGAGCATGGGGGACCAGTAACAAGCATTTCAGGAATGACCATAACAACTAAAAAATTAGTGTCGTTAGAAGGGTTTGACAGCTTGATTTTAATTGGAGGTCAGCAAATAAAAGAACTTGGCCAGCTTCAATATTTGAACCTGTATATTCAAAAACAACAATTAAAAGTGAAACGCATTATTTCAGTTTGTACTGGTGTGTTTTTACTGGCTAAAGCTGGTTTATTGAATGGTAAAAAAATTACTACACATTGGAGCTGCATTCAAGAATTGCAAACATTAGTACCAAGTGCCGAAGTTGTAGAAGACGCAATCTATATCAAAAGTGGTAATATCTACACCTCAGCAGGGATCAGTGCAGGTATGGATTTAGCCTTGTCTTTGGTTGAAGAAGATCATGGTAAAGTACTGAGTTTAGCCATCGCTAGAGAATTAGTTATTTTCTATCATAGACCCGGCGGACAAAAACAATTCTCAGACCTTCTACTCGCTCAAAGTTTGAGTAATGATAAAATCAAGCTAGCCTGTTCATATATTCATGAAAACCTAGCTCAAGAACTAACCGTTCCCTTGCTGGCAGAAAAGGTGAACATGAGCCCGCGGAATTTTTCTCGTCAATTTACCGAACAATTAAAACAATCCCCAGGAAAATACGTTCAAAAATATCGAGTAGATAGAGCCAAACATCTTTTAGAGCAAGGGCAATTATCTATCAATCAGGTGGCCGATAAAGTTGGTATCAATAGTGTTGCGGTGTTGGGGCGTCTTTTTCAAAAGTACTTGGCGATTAGTCCTTATGACTATAAAAAAAGGTTTTATAAGAGCTATTGATACTCCTATCAGCGCCATGAATTATCTTGTTATAATTAAATTACTGGGTAGCTTGTCTATATCTAAAGGTTCATTAAATAACGCGCTATTGTGAAGTTATAAACCCTTAACAAACAATTTAGCCTTATACGAGGATAGCAACTAAATCCTATCTCACTAAGTACCCCTGAGCGCCATAGAAGTAAGAAATAAAACTTAAAGGACGAGCCACAAACCAGACTTATGGCACTAGCACTGAATAGGTTATGATTTTATCGGGGTTAATCTTTATATTTAGATGGTATCGCTGCTGTACCATCATATTTGTTGTCTGGGAATAACTTATAGTGGTGATAACAGCCTTTGGTACTTCTTCTTGATGCATCTTTAGCAATTATAAAACCATGTAAATAGAAAGAATCAACAGCTTCCTGTGGCATTGACACAACCGTGATACTTAATGGCTTAGTGAGTTCGTTTTGATCATCAAACACATCATCCCAGTCTTTTTTCATCACAAATAATTCTTTCTCTTTGTTCGATTTATAGGTGCTACCTTCTGTATCGTCATGAATAAGGGGTAAAGAGATAGACCAATTTTTTTCCCTTAATACATCCATCGCAGCGTCAAATCGCTGTTTAGGACTCTTTTGAAAATCCTCAGAGTTGATTTTAAGGGTTTGATACTCATTGTATATTTGGTAAAAGGAAGAAATCAAGTCAGAATTCCTGCCTTTTTTGGAGTACAACATCAAAAAATTATCGATACTTTCAGAAATGCTCTTAGGGTAATGACGTTGCTTCTTCGCCCTTTTTAGCCATTTACCCAAAAATATTGTTTCACTACCTGGAGAACGACTTACACAACCGACTTGCTGCTCTGATTTTAATGCAATTAAACCGCCCAAAATCATATTTATAAGGTCTGCTTGATATATATTGTCTTCTTTGCTCATTAATAAACCATTGTTATGAATTTACGTATCTTCGGGAAATTAAGTTGTCCCTGAGGTGGCGGTATTTTCTCTTTATCTGATCAAAATTTCAACTGTTCTTCTATGAAAATTGGAAATGAATAGTTCGTTTATGCAAGCAACTAGTAATATATTGAAGGTACAGGTAACCGATACCGTCAGTAGCGGTCACATAGGAACTAAATTAATTTCTAGGAAACGTGATACGTCTATTTATCTTGATTTCTTTAAAAGACAAAAAAAATGCATCTATAAAATAGATGCATAAAAACATGAAATACTAAGGGAATAACATTACTGTTAAGTATGAGTGTGCTTTGCAAACTAAGTTCAAATTACTTGCAAAAAATTAAATGTTTCGCAAGCCAAGAGTGAAATAAAACACCTTTGGTTATAATGCTCAGACTAATACCAATTCCATTAAATTAATTCCACCTCAGGGCTATGTCAGAGGAGCCATAACAATAAAATTTGTGCTGGTATAGTAATTCTATATCTAACAAATTTGTGCAGTTATTGCTTTTCTGACAAGCTCCCAAGGGCGAGTTTAAAAGGCTTATATGCTGTGTTATTAATTTTGACAAGGGCGCTACATGGATTTTGCTTATTAGAGAATGCCTTGCCTCTAAGCCTTTTAATTCTCGCTGAGTGGGAAATAACTTAATGAACTTGGTATAAATAACCACTGAAAAGCCGTTAAGGTATTTGTTAAACTAAAGTTAAACTCAAAGTGCATGCACTGGACTGCTCTAAGGGCAGTAGCTGCCACAATATAGTTCGTTCTTTGTGAACCAAATTGCTCCCTGCTAAGGGCAGTTTGGATACGAAAGCAGACGTTAGCCTTGGCTTATCTATCGATAAGTGATCCGACACAGATATTAGATTTTTAAAGCACTAATTACCCAATAATGCAGTTCCATTAGATAGTAGTACGTCTAATTTCTGTCACTACTTGCCCACCTACTCCCCAATTGTCGGTATTCACTTCATCAATCACTACCACCGTAGTCGCTGGATTTTTATCTAACACATCGACTAATAATTGTGTGGCACCTTTGATAAGAGCCGCTTTCTGTTGCGGAGTTACTTGTTCATCAGTAATTTTAATATTAACGTAAGGCATATTGTTCTCCTGTTTTATGACAATGTGGCATTAATGTTGGAACTTGACGTTTTAAACCATTTTTTATGAACCAACCATGCGCCCGTACTCACTAAGGTCAACCCACTGATTAGCTCCAGTGTTGCGACTTCATTAAAAATAAATAGCGCCAATATACCAGATAACAAAGGGACTATAGCCATCATCGCGCCCATAGACGATGGGCCAATGAGCTGAATCGCTCTGACATAAAAAATCATCTGAACAATGGTAGCCATAAACCCTTGATAAAAGGCTTGTAATGCAATATCTGGCAAGATTGCCATAGAAAGTTTTTTAGGCAAAAAAGCGATATAAAAAGGTACGTACAATACACAAGTAATAACAGCCAAACTCACCGTTGCCTGCCAAGGACTGATTCCCCAACGCTTAATCAAAACCGAAAACACAGCCCAACACAAAGCACCAGCCACTAAATAAAAATGTCCAATTGATAGTTCCTGTGGGTTGTTTAACATTGGCCAAAACAAAATAAATATCCCCAGAGTAATTACGGCTATCCCAAACCACTTTTCTACTGAATTACGCTCACCATTAATTAATAATGCGAACACCATGATGAATAATGGCATTAGTCCCGGTAATAACACCGCAGCATGCGATGCTGGAACCAATTGAAAGCCTTGAAAGGTACATAATGCATAGGCTAAACCTCCAATAAGACTGCAAAAAATTAATTTAGCATCCAATAAATTAAAGCGATATTTAAACCACCAAATAGGTAAAACTATGGCTGAACATGTAATGTAACGAATAGCGATAACATCAGGTGCGCCTAATTCACTAATACCACCTAGACGAGATATCAAAATAAACCCCGTCCAGATAAGTGCGGCTGCCAAGGCATAGCAGTATCCTTTTTGTGTGTTATCCATTGGTTGTCTCTCTCATTGCTTAATGGTGTAACATTAAATTACTTTCTCATTCATTTATAGTGAATTATAATGAATGAAACATTCATTTTTTGTGAATGCATTTATTTACCATTGATTACAGTACCGAGGTCAATATGGAATTATCCGATTTAAAAGTCTTTGTTGAAGTTGTTGAAAATGGTGGTATCACCCGCGCTGCAACTTTTCTCAACCGAGTGCCATCTAATGTCACCGCGCGTATTAAGAAACTCGAACAAGAGCTGGGCAAGTCACTTTTTATAAGAGAAAACAACCGTCTCAGAATATCTTCAACAGGAGAACAGTTACTCCCTAATGCTAAGAAGTTATTGACATTAGCTCAGGAAACTCTCGATGAATTAGAAGATAACCGCCCAAAAGGAAAATTAAAGATTGGCTCCATGGAAGCTGTAGCTGCTACCCGTTTAGTTGAACCTTTAGTGAGTTTTCATCGCGAATACCCAGAAGTTGAGCTGGAAATTAAAACAGCTCCAACAGGCGATTTGATAAAACTAGTATTAGCTGGTGAACTAGATATGGCTCTTGTTGCTGATCCTAAAAAAGACAGCCGTTTAGTGATAACTCCTATTTTTAAAGAAACATTAACGATTGTATCCGATTTAGGACACAAACTGATTAAAAGCCCGCAAGATTTAAAACATGACACTACTATCATGGGGTTTAGTACTAACTGCGCGTATCGCACTCGCCTTACCGATTGGTTAAAGCAGGATAGAGATGTTATAAAAGCGGTTGAAATAAATTCCTACCACACCCTACTCAGTTGCGTGGCAGCGGGTATGGGCGTAGGCATTGTTCCACTTGCGCTATTGGACAATTACCCCTTCGCTAATAGCCTTAAAGTTCACCCAATGACACCAAAATGGCAACACTCTGTCACATCATTTATATGGCGTAAAGATTCACTAAAAACGAGTATAGAGGCATTTACAAAATGTGTTCACGGTAACATTTAGTTCTAAGTGGTAATAGTTCCAGTTTCATTAGAACATTACAAACCGTATAGCTGGGATTGGCACAATATAGGGCCGGATAGACATTTATTATGTCAGATTTTGGCTAGAAGAACACTCTAATACTCGCTAGTAGCATGTTAACAAAGTTAAGGTAAATTTTGATGGCAGTTTTGGGTCACAGTGTGGTCCCTTTTAGACATCAGCCCTCAGATGATAAGCTGTCGATAGGCCTTGTACCCCGACTGATATCTAAAAACCTTAACTAAGCAGAGGTAAAGCGTTTTCAAATCTAAACTTCTGCTTTTGGGTATGAAGCGCTTCTTAGGCATAAGTTTATATAGTTTATTTTATTCATAAACACCTAAATTAGTTAGGGTATTACCTTTTACCCAAGTATCCTGACCCATTCAACTAAGGCGTAAATGGCGCTGCTATTTGAAACTCTAGCAATGTGCCCACAGGAATATTAATACTCTTACCACGACTTAACAACGCTACTCCAAGGCCTACTTTAGCGCCTGTTTTAGCGCCATCTGAGCCATCAATTAAGCCACCAATTGCTGCCGCTCTTGCTGTTCTTCCTACTGTGTTTTTAGCTTCAGCTTCAGTAATAGCTTTCACTCCTGAAGTTTTAATCGCTACCATTTGATTATTTATCATAATATCGGTAAAAGTTAACTCCAAGGTCGCTTTTCCTACTAAGCGTCCTGACTTTTTAGCCTCGGTAATCACGCCATAAAGCGTGCTATTTCGAGGTGCCACCACCACACCATTAATAACCATGTCAGCTTCAAGTCTTGCGGTGAATTTATGACCTGTTGCGTGTTTATTGGTGCTAAGTGCTGTGCTTGTTTTTACGACCATGCGCGTCCCAACAGGAACCGTTAGTTTTTCAGCTACAACCTCAGATTCAACCTTTGTCGTTTCCTCTTTAGCGACAGATGGATCACTTTTTACACTATTAGGAGCACTAACAAGTTCACTAAAACTGATGCTAGTTACTTTAGTGTTATCAAATTTTATTGGCTGGCCCGCAATTTCAAAAATAACGTTTTTAGCGTCTCTAGAAACAAACTTACCAGTAATAGTTTGTCCATCTTTTAATGTTAATATATCGGCATTAACCGTTAGAGCAGTTGTTAATAGACTTGCCGCCAATAATAGAGGACATATTAAAATTCTTTTTTTCATCAGATAAACCCTTTGTTAGTGAAAAATATACTGCTACGTTGCTTCAATATTTGATCCAGTTACACCATTAACAAATCCCATAAAATCAATTGTATCTCATTTATCTTACCCAGAATATTAAAATAAGTGGCACCCAAAAGTGTTCCACGTAGGCCAATTAATTGCAGTAAATATTGATTCAACCTATTTTGATTTTAAGCTAAATTTAACGAGATACAATTAATTTCATTGGAGCAGTTTTTGGTGAAACTTCAGGATCAAATATTGATGCAATTTAACAGGCAACGTTCAACAGTAGTCAAATACAGAATACCCGCTTTTGGCACAGAACAGTCCAGTTTAGGACTGCCTTCCTGTATTAGAACCATCCGGTTTGTGGTAAAAGTAGAGTGCTATGCGAAAGCGGTAATTTTACTAATAGTTTGTATAAGCTGTCTGTACGCATTGAATACATTATCATCAACATTTTTCCTATTTTCTAATACATAGTTTTTTCGTGGCACAGCCTATTATATGTCGTCACCTTTAATTATGTGATGACGAATGTATTGAAATAATAAAATAACGTAATTGATTAGGATAAGCTGAGAATAGATACCAATATTTTCTAGGTCAGGTCGAATTGATACTAAAACTTCTTCTTTCCCACGCTAATATCTTCCATGCCACTTGGTTAGAACATCGCACAACGAAACCATTTAACAATCACTCTACCTAGACATTAGTTACCATTTTAATTTCCCAAAACAGATTGACCTTTAATAATAATCACGGTAAATTGGTAGCGCTTCCAGGGTCGATATGTGTCACTGGAAGCGCTGCCATTAATTACATCCAATTTAAAAAACTAAGAATCAATAACTATGAAATTGACTTTACCTAACAACTCAAAAATGAATTCAAAAGATTTTATTTATGGTGTTGCAACTGCTTCATTCCAAATTGAAGGAGGAGTTAACCAACGATTGCCCTGTATTTGGGATACATTTTGCTCTTTAGAAAATAGTATTGTCGATGGTTCAAATGGAGACATTGCCTGTGATCATTACAATAGGTGGTCTCAAGATATTGAGATGATTAACTCTCTAGGTGTCGATGCTTATCGTTTATCTGTTTCTTGGGGGCGAGTTGTTAATGAAAATGGCAGTATTAATGAACAAGGCATGGCATTTTATATTGCTATATTAGATAAGTTAATTGAAAGAGGCATCAAAGCCTTCGTTACTCTCTACCATTGGGACTTGCCACAACACCTTGAAGATAAAGGTGGTTGGTTAAATAGAGAAACAGCTTATGAGTTTCAAAAATACACAGAAGTAACCATTCAGGCGTTTGGCGATAGAGTTCATTCGTATGCTACGTTAAATGAGCCTTTCTGTAGTGCTTATTTAGGTTATGAAATTGGCATTCATGCACCGGGCATCAAAGGTAAAGAGTTTGGTAAAAAAGCAGCTCATCACTTGTTGCTGGCTCATGGATTAGCGATGAAATCGCTTAAAAAATTCAGCCCAAATACACTTAATGGCATCGTACTTAATTTCACTCCTTGTTATCCTGCCTCAGCAAGTAGCTGTGATATCAAAGCGGCTGAATTTGCCGATGATTATTTTAATCAATGGTATATCAAACCTATTTTTGATGCTAAGTACCCTGAAATACTCGCACAACTTCCTTCATCACAACAGCCTAATATTGTTGAAGGTGATTTAGAGATTATTTCAGCATCTGTTGATTTTTTAGGTGTTAATTATTATACCCGCGCAATATATCAAGCCGATGAAAATGAAATATTCTCTCAAATCTCTCTCAAAAATATTTCATTAACAGACATGGGATGGGAAATATATCCACAAGGGTTTTCTGATTTATTAATTTCATTAAATGCAAAATACACCTTACCACCCGTTTATATCACTGAAAATGGTGCCGCAATGCCCGACAACATCATTAATGGCAAAGTAATAGACAAACATCGAATTGCTTATTACCAAAGCCACCTCAACGCCGTCGATACGGCCATTGAATCGGGTGTCGACATCAGAGGTTATTTTGCCTGGAGTTTAATGGATAATTTTGAATGGGCGGAAGGTTATTTAAAAAGATTTGGTATTGTTTATGTCGATTATCAAAGCCAACAAAGAACGATAAAAGCCAGTGGTTATGCCTATCGTGACTTACTCAAACAACGAAAAGACTAACAGTTCTATTTATTGATCAAATATTTAATTGCTCAGAGGAACACATTAAACGGACAATGATTAAAAAGAAGGAATCTTTCTTTCTGAAGTCAATCTGTGGCGGCAAGTGTTTATAGATTACCCTTTGTGGATAGTTGAATACCTATAAATATAATTGTGTATAAAATAATAATAGCTATAATTTTTAAACAAAGAGACTCATATGCTTACAATAAAAGAAAAAATAGCTTACGGTTTAGGTGATACTGCTAGCAATATCATCTTTCAAACGGTGATGATGTTTCTTCTTATCTATTACACTGATGTCGTTGGTCTTTCTCCGGCACTTGTCGGGACTCTTTTTTTGGTGGTACGAATATTTGATGCGATAACAGATCCTTTAATGGGCGCAATGGCTGATCGTACTAAAACTAAATGGGGGCAATTTAGACCCTATTTACTTTGGTTAGCCATTCCTTTTGGTCTAATTAGTGTTTTAGCTTTTTCAACATTTGATTTATCTGTGAATGGTAAAATCATCTACGCTTTTGCTACTTACAGTTTATTAATGATTGTTTATACTGCAATCAATATCCCCTATTCAGCTTTAGGTGGTGTGTTAACTGCGGATCCAAAAGAACGCGTCAGCGTGCAATCTTATCGTTTTGTTTTTGGTATGCTCGGAGGCTTAATTGTAGCGGCCGGCACAATGCCTTTAGTTGAATGGTTTGGTGCCGGCGACAAGGCACTAGGTTATCAATATACGATGATCGCAATGAGTACCTTAGGCGTTATACTATTTCTACTTTGCTTTACAGGTACTCAAGAAAGAGTCAGCCCTCCAGAAGATCAAACCTCAACATTTAAAGAAAGCTTTGCGCATCTTTGGCAAAACGATCAATGGCGAATACTTTGTATTGCAGGTTTATTTCTGTTAAGTGGTCAAGTTTTAAGAGCAACCCTTGCCGTTTATTATGTAAAATATTACCTTGGCCAAGCAGATCAAATTACCTTATTTATGACCTTAGGGATGATCGGCAGTATTCTGGGTGCAGCTTTATCACAAACGCTAGCGAAAATCGTTTGTAAAATAAAAGCGTATATTGCACTACAATCCATCGCCGCATTCATTTGTATTCTTAGCTACTTTGTCGGTAAAGACCAAATCATCATGGCTTTTACCCTATTTTTCCTCTGGAACTTTTTCTTACAAATGGCAACACCGCTGCTGTGGGCAAAAATGGCAGATACCATCGATTATGGTCACTGGAAAACGGGTATTCGTATTACTGGAATTATTTATTCCGCCGTGGTGTTTTTTATTAAACTCGGTGTCGCGGTTGGCGGAGCTTTAGCTGGTTGGCTATTGGCTTATTATGGTTATCAAGCTGATGTAGAACAAACAGATATTACCCAACAGGGTATTCTTCTGTCATTTACCATATTTCCAGCCTTAGGCTCTATCTTAGTTGCTTGGGTGATGCGTTGGTACACACTAGATGATAAAAAAGTAGCTGAAATCCATCAAGCATTACAAAAATAAACGTTGTGAAGCTATGGAAGTAACTACTCTTTCATAAGACTAATCACTCTTGTGTATGATTAGTCTTATGCTCCCCTTCTTCAACATGACAAGCATCCTGCTGTACAAATATCAACCCAAGAAAGCTCATTATACAAACACCAAAAATTAACTCATGTACTCATTTAATCAAAAAAAAACGAGCAAAAGCTCTAATGTTTTCTACATTTATTAACAAATTTGTATTGACCTTGTACTGAAACTGTTTTAATTTATGGAAGCGCTTCCAGACCGAAATATTTTTTTTGAATGTATCAGGAAGCGCTTCCAGAATATAATATATTAAAGACATAATTAAATGTTAAGGGGATATACATGATACAACATAATTTTAAAAAGACCCGGTTAGCAACAAGCTTATCAATAATCTTAGGAGCAACGGTTATCGCTCCTACTTTCGCTGCTGAAGAACTATCAGAGAATAAAACAGATAATGTCGAAGTGATTGAAGTTACGGGCATTCGTAGCAGTTTGATCAAAGCAATGGACATCAAGCGTAGCTCTCAAGGTGTTGTTGATGCCATCAATTCTGAGGATATGGGTAAGTTTCCAGACTCTAACTTAGCAGAGTCTTTACAGCGTATCAGTGGTGTGTCGATCGATCGCGATAACGGTGAAGGTTCTAAAATTACTGTTCGTGGCTTAGGTCCAGACTTTAACCTAGTAACACTAAATGGGCGTCAAATGCCTTCGTCCAACCTTGAAGATACTGTAATAAGCAACTCACGATCGTTCGACTTTGCCAATCTTGCCTCTGAAGCTGTCAGTGGTGTAGAAGTCTATAAAACAGCAAAAGCCGAAGTTTCAAGTGGTGGTATCGGTGCTACTATAAATATTTTGACAGCAAGACCTCTTGATTCATCAGGGCAAAAAGCCTCTATCGGTATTAAAGGCGTAATGGATCAATCAACAGACGAAGGTGATAGTATCACTCCTGAAATTTCAGGTTTATATAGTAATACTTTTGCCGACGATACTATTGGTTTTGGCGTTTCATTTAGCCACCAAGAAAGAAATGGTGCAACTAAAGAAGCTGTTGTTCCACAATGGCACACCCAAGGAATTGCTCCAGTTGACGGCTGGAATGGCGGTATCAACAACTCTGATTTTGCAGAAGGTGATACATTTAACCGTCCACAACAATTTCGCTACAACTTTACCGAATTCGACCGCAGTCGTGACAATGGTCAGTTGGTATTTCAATATGCGCCAACAAGAGATATTACTATAACTGCAGATTATACTTTTTCAGAACAAACTGTTGAGTCTAAATCAAACGGTATAGGTGCTTGGTTTTGGGAAGGTGAAACGATAGATGCCAGCTTAAATGAATTCACATCAGGTTCAAACCACTCTCCCGTAGTTTGGTATTCAGGCGCAGGTCCTGATTTATCATTTTCAACCGGTGAATATGCTCAAAAAAATGAAAATGATTCAATTGGCCTAAATATCGAGTGGTCAGTTAATGACAACCTAAGATTTGAATTTGATTACCACGATTCATCTGCAACGTCTAAAGCAGATAGCCCATACGGCAATAGCGCTACCATGGAGTACGCAGTTAACTCTCGTCAAAACACAACCATTGATTTTAAACCTGACTTTCCAGTAATGTCTATTTCACAATTAGACGGGTTATCTGGCGCCCCAGCTGAATTAATTACAACCGGTAGCTCTTTAAGAAATAGTCGATTTGAAAATGACTTGTCTCAAATTCAATTAAAAGGGCAATACGTTTTTGATGATGGTTTTATTAGTAGCATCGACTTTGGTATATCAAAAACTGATAATGATGTTAGAGCTTCAATCATGACTGCTCAACGTGATACATGGGGTGGTGAAGGCAGTGTTGATGATGTTAGTGATAGTTTATTCACACCGGGTAGTAGTTCTTCTCAATTAGATGATTTACCAAGTACAGGTACCAATGCAGCAGGTGAAACGATTGATATTTTTGATTTATTTTACGCCTTTGATTTTGCAGCAGCTTCGTCTGAAGTAGCGTCTTATGCAGCACCAGCGAATAGCTCAAATACAGTTTCAGCGGGTATTTGGCCTTGTGCAGACCGTTTTTGCGTCAATGACCAATGGACAACTGATGAACTTATCGCGGAAGAAATTACGGCTATTTATACTCAAGTAAACATGGAGTTTGAAATTTCAGATATGCCGCTAAGTGTGTCAGCCGGTATCCGTTATGAAGAGACTGATGTTAACGCAAGTGCTATGGTTCCTGCTTATACAGGTATAAATTGGGTTTCTAACAACGAATTTGCATTAGTTGATTCAGGAGAAAGTGAATTTACTGATTTCGAGGGTGATTATAGTAACTTTTTACCTAACCTTGATATCAGTTTAGAGATTACTGATGATATAGTTGCTAGGGCATCATTTGGCAAAAGTATTTCAAGACCTACCTACAATCACATACGAGGCGGTGTTGGTATAAATGAAGTAAGACAAGGTTTCTCAAGAGCAAGCAGTGGTGATCCAAGCTTAATTCCTTTTGAGTCTACCAATATTGATTTATCTTTAGAGTGGTACTTTGATGAAGGAAGTTATGCCTCTGTTGGTTACTTTAAGAAAGATGTTAAAAACTTTATTGGCACACGTACAAATGAAGGCACATTATTCGATTTAAGAAGCCCTACAAGTGGACCTCGCTTTGATGAAGCAATGGCTGCCGTTGGTAGTAGTGACAATACACAAATACGTCAATACATTTTTGATAACTATCCTGAGTCAAGTACCATCACTGGTGTAGACGCAGGTGGAAAGACTACCGGACAAATACACTCCGTTGCTGGAGACGATCTAATACAGTTTGATATAACTCAACCATTTAATGAACGTGATGCGACTATCGACGGCATTGAAATTGCTTTTCAGCATGCGTTAGAAAGTGGCTTTGGTGTACAAGCTAACTTAACTTTCGTGGATAGTGATGCTGAATATGATGCTAGTGTTTTTGACAGCCAATTCGCATTACCAGGCCTAAGTGATACCGCTAACTTAGTTGCCTTTTATGATAAAGATGGCATCCAAGTTCGTATAGCTTATAACTGGCGTGACGAATTCTTAGTTAAAACAGACAACAATCTTAACAACCCACGTATTAATGAGGAATATTCTCAAATTGATATAAACGCAAGCTATAACATCAGTGAAGATTTAGTTGTGTTTATAGAAGGTATTAACATTACAGATGAAACTCAACGTACGTATAGCCGTCACAGAAACGAATTGTTAAATGCAATTCAATCAGGCGCTCGTTACAATATCGGTGCTCGTTATACTTTCTAATGGTATAGATATTTAAAAAAACCGCCTAATGGCGGTTTTTTTATCAATTTAAAAGAAATATGCCTATGCTATATTGTCTATGCATAATATTTCATAAAAGAGAAAAGTTATGTCAAACCATCAAATGTTGAATAACAAACAACATAAAAATTTAAAGGTACATACTCAGAGAAGCTCAGAATTAGGCGATAACATTATGCTTACGCTTACATTTCCAAATGAGTTTTACGACATTCAAGCTCATTACCCTATTGTTTTTCACAAAGATGAAACAACAGAAAAATTCCAATCATACGCATTATTTGGCTTGGAAAAACAAGAAAATTTATTTTTAACTAATGACGGCTGGGATTGTGGGTATCTTCCTTACACAATTAAGGCGCAACCTTTTTTAATTGGTTTTCAGAATCAAGAAATTAATGGCCAAATACAAAAGCAGAGAGTTATTCACCTTGATGTCGATAGCCCAAGACTCAACAAAGAGCAAGGTGAAAATATATTTACAGAATTTGGCCAAAACACTCCCTTTATAGAACATATAGGCGAAGTTCTAGGGGAAATTGATAAAGGCTTTGAAGAGAGTCAAGATTTTTTGAGTTTGCTAACTAAGCATAACTTATTGGAAAAGTTTGTTTTTGATATAGAGCTAATTGATAAAAGTAATAACAGGTTATCTGGATTCTATACTATAAATGAAGACGCACTTAATAACTTAACTGCCCCGGCGTTTACTGAATTAAATGAGAAAGGTTTTTTAAAACCAATATATATGGCTTTGGCATCAATTCTCAATATGGGTGAATTAATTAAAAGAAAAAATAAACGGTTACAATAAAAATAGAGAAATAAAATGTTAGGAACGCTTAAAAAAGTTGCCATGGTAGAAGGAATATCAGCTAGTGATGTGCCTTCTTTTATAGTTAACTCAAAACAACCTATTATTTTAAAAGGTTTTATTAATGATTGGCCCATAGTGAAAAAAGGGCAAGAATCGGAACAGTCATTAAAAAATTACTTATTAAAATACGCTGCAGGAAATAGTGTAGTCGTGGGTCATGGTGCTCCTGATATTGAAGGACAGATATTCTACAACGAGGCACTTACTGCGCTTAATTTTAAAGCGTACAAAATGCCCTTGAAAGAATTTTTCGAACACCTAAACCGTCATAAACACGATAAGCAACCCCCTCTTTATTATATGGGGACAACACCTGTCATAACATGCTTTCCCAATTTAAAACAAGAAAATGATATTCATATAGAAGGTAAGTCACCCGTTATGAATATGTGGATGGGAAATCAAAGTACAATACCTGCCCACTACGATGTGCCTAACAACATTGCCTGTAATATATTTGGTAAAAGACGTTTCACTTTGTTTCCTCCTGAGCAACTAGAGAATCTTTACATTGGCCCACTTGATTTCACCCCTGCTGGACAATCAATAAGCTTAGTCAATTTTAAAAATCCTGATTTCATTAAATACCCCAAATTTGCACAAGCAATAGAATATGCACAAGTTGCAGAATTAGAAGCGGGTGATGCATTATTTTTACCCAGTATGTGGTGGCATCATGTTGAAGGTTTATCTCATTTTAATTTGTTAACTACCTTTTGGTGGTCATCCACAGATCATTTACTTGATGAATCTGGTAACGCTTTACTTTATGCCGTTATGGCGCTTAGAAATATACCTGAAGATAAGAAAGATATCTGGTTCAGTTTATTTAAGCATTATATTTTTGATGCCCCCCCACTCGATCATATTCCAGAACACGCAAAAGGTATGCTTAACCCTTTAAATAAAAAAGCATTACGAAACTTTAAAGATTACCTAATTAAACGTTTACGCTATTAGCAAGGAATTACAAATGAATAACTTATCAGCAGTAAAGAATGTTGTTATAGCCGGTGGCGGAACTGCTGGCTGGATGGCTGCAGCAGCATTGGCAAAGCTTATTGGTAATAAATTAAATATTACTTTAGTTGAATCAGATGAAATATCTACTGTTGGTGTTGGTGAAGCAACAATTCCCCCGCTGCTAACTTTTCATAAAATGTTAAAGATTGATGAAGCTGAATTTATGAGTAGCGTAAACGCAACGTTTAAATTAGGCATCAATTTTGAAAATTGGAAAGAGAACAGTAGTGAATATTTCCACTCCTTTGGTACTACTGGAAGAGATTGTTGGGCCACGACATTTTTACAATTTTACAATCGAAGTAAAAAAGAAGGGTATCAGGCAAAGTATGAAGAGTACTGCTTAGAACTCCAAGCAGGCTTGAATGATAAATTTGCTCATTTGCCCAATAGTGGCTTGAAATACGCTTACCATATGGATGCAACATTATATGCAAAGTTTTTACGTAATATCTCAGAAAAGCACGGTGTTAAAAGAATAGAAGGTAAAATAGAACAAGTAAATATTGATGAAAATTCAGGTTTTATAAATTCGCTTACATTACTTTCAGGTAAAACGATAGAAGGTGATTTATTTATTGATTGTACTGGTTTTAAAGGAGTACTTATTGAACAAGCTTTACATACCGGCTACGATGATTGGTCGCATTGGCTACCTTGTAATCGCGCTGTTGCAGTACAAACAGAGAGTACAGAAGAGCCTAAACCTTATACCCGTTCAATTGCCCATGAATCAGGATGGCAGTGGAAAATACCATTACAAAATAGAACAGGCAATGGCCTAGTCTATTGCAGTAAATATTTAAATGATGAAAATGCAGAAAAGCTTTTGCTTAAAAATGTTAAGGGTAAGTTATTAAAAAAACCTTTATTTATTAAATTTACGCCAGGTCAACGTCGAAAGCATTGGAAAAAAAACTGTATTGCCTTAGGTTTATCAAGTGGCTTCATTGAACCTTTAGAGTCTACCAGCATACATTTAATTCAAAGAGGTATTATTAGACTTATGCAAATGTTCCCTAAATCAGGGATAACTGACACTGTAATCAATGAATATAATTATCAATCAGAAGAAGAAATTCGATACATTAGAGATTTTATCATTTTGCACTACCATGTCACGAATAGAAACGATTCAGATTTTTGGCGTTATTGTAACAAAATGGATGTGCCAAGCACCTTGAGTCATCGTATTGAATTATTTAAAGAACACGGCTATGTATTTAAAGCACCATGGGATTTATTTGCTGAAAACTCTTGGATTCAAGTCATGATAGGGCAAGGTTTATCATCAGAAAGTCACCATCCAATTGCTGATATGTTGTCAACAAATGAGCAAGATGGATTTTTGAATGGTATTAAAAATTCGATTGCACAAACGGTTAAATCGCTACCTAGTCATAAACAATATTTAGATCAATATTGTAAATCAAAAGTCTAATGATCATATAATGATATCGTTATTTTACTCGCCAAAATAACGATAATCTCTTTGTTTAAATTTCAACATGGATAGTCTAACCGCCATGAGTTTTATTGAATTAAAATCGTTATGAAAAAGAGTACTCAGCAGGTTTTAGTATTAGCTATGCTCATTTCGCCCCCCTTATTAGCCAATGAGAAAATGAGTTGGCCTAATCATGCAAAAGCTGCTGTTAGCCTTGCTTATGATGATGCATTAAATAGTCAGTTAGACCATGCATTGCCAGCGCTAAATAAACTAAACTTAAAAGCTTCATTTTATTTAACCTTAAGTTCGCCAACGGTTAATAATCGATTAGCAGAATGGCGAAGCACGGCTAAACAAGGTCATGAACTAGGTAATCATACAATAAATCATGCCTGTCAAGGTTCTCTCCCAGGTAGAGATTGGGTGCCTGTTCACAATGATCTTGATAAGAAGCAATACCATGAAATCATTCAAGAAATTAACACCGCCAATACATTTTTAAGAGCTATAGATGGTGAAACGGTAAGAACTTTTACGGTACCTTGTAGCGATCATTTTGTAGAAAATATAAACTACGTGAATGCTCTTCATGGTACTTTTGTCGGTATTAAGTCTCATGTGGGCAAAGTGCCACAAAATCGCCATTCAATAAATATTATGGATGCACCAGTCTGGACCCCGTCAGGAAACTCCGGGACTGAACTAATCGCTTACGCACAAAAAGCAGCTTTACATGGCACCATCGCTAACTTTACTTTTCATGGCATTGGTGGCGATTATCTTTCGATATCAAAGCAAGCTCATCAAGAGTTATTAAATTACTTAGCAAAGAATAAAGATATTTATTGGGTTGATACTTATCGTAATATTAGTTTATATATCAAAAAAAATACTAACTAATAGCTTATGAAGTCTTAGTTAGCCTGATGTAATGGTCTCCTCCCTATACGGCATTTATGTGCCATGATTGAAGTTGTTATCAATCAAAAAAGGAGAAGTCCAATATGAAGATTACAACATTTGGGATTAGATATAGCAAAAGGATTTTTTCATGTTTTCTATTGCAATAACCAAGGGCATTTAGTTAGAAAAAGTGTTGGCATTGAAACAATCGAGAAACAAGGTAATCAAAGACAGTATAAAGCGAGAGAGTTAGCTTTTAATAACATTATAATTCAATTACAATGCTGGCGCTTTCTTACCTTCAACTAATTGAGCATCATCACCAATCGTTTCACAACCAGCGCCTATTAGCGGTGAAATAGAGCATTCATAAACTCTGACATAATCTATTTCTAATGATTGTGGAAAGACACTTTCATCGATTCCTTTGTCATTAACATTTGCAGACCAATTTCCACCAACAGCAAAGTTTAATAATAAATGAAATTTTTGATCAAAAGGTGCGCTATCGGCCCCGTTTATTAATAAAGCATCATCATTCATATATTGGCTATACCAGCCTGTGTCGCGCTGTGTGGCAAAATGAATGTCATCGACAAACCAACGAATTTCTCCTTCTTGCCACTCAATTGCGTATTCGTGGAAATCGTCGGCAGGGTTTACACCGCCGGGTAAATGAAAGCCTTTACCCGAATAATCATTCTCAGGCCATGCTCGCCCATAATGCAGCGTGCCATGAATACGCGACTCTTCTTGACCTGGACTAGCGCCCTTTTCATCTGATTGTGCTTTTAAGTTGACTGCTTCCATAATATCTATTTCACCCGAACCTGCCCAGCCTCCGTAAGCCCAGTCAGTGGGTAACATCCAAATGGCAGGCCACGTTCCTTGCCCTTGAGGTAACTTTGCTCGAATTTCAAAACGTCCAAAGGTCCAGTCACCTTTGTTTTTACTGCGTAATCTTGCCGAGGTATAAGGTAAAGTACGAGTATTACTAGGATTGTAATTAGCATCATCATCTTGTGCGGCGGGACCGTTAAAATTTTCCTTCAGTGCCACTATATTCAAAATACCTTGTTCGATAAAAGCATTATCTTCACGGTCGGTATAACATTGCTGTTCATTATTGCCGCCGCCGAAGCAATTCACCTCAAAACTCCATTTGGTTAAATCAATATTGGCTTCATTAAATTCATCATGCCAAATTAATTGCCATTGCTTACTTACTAAAGAGGCCGAGATAGGATCTTGGATATCTAAATTGGTAGTATCCGCTGATATGTCTGGCGCTGTGACAGTTGATTTATTAGTCGTGTCACTGGAAAAATCACTACCACAACCGAATAAAGGTATGGTAAGTGCGATTAGCAGGCATTTTAAATGGTACATAGAAAGTAACCTTTTTATAGTAGTGCTTCTATATAATATCACTGAGAAGTTATTGCCGTATTTTAAGTAATACGGCAATTTAACGAATGTATTAATAGTGAATTAATGACAACTCATTGTAGCTTGTTCAGCACTTTGTGGGATTACGTTTATATCAGCGAAGCTTAATGACATCTCCCCGTTAGTAGACAAGCTAAACGGCGCTATCACCCTAGCAAAATCAGACCCTGACTCTTTAAAACAAGACAGGTCAATCGTTACCGTGTGCCACTCATTTAAACTGTTGTTAATTAACAACGAGGTAATATCAATGGAGCCTCGGCAAGCTCCATCACAAATCATGGCTAAATTAACCTGTGCTGTTGGCGCAGTTTCTAAACGAATATTGAAACTCAATACTGATTTAGCCTCTTCATATGCGCGCAAATCTTCAGGGAAGTTACTAAAAATATTGACACTCGCCAATTCACTGCCATCAAAGGTTATTGTTCTGGCATCTTCTTGTACTATTTTATCCATTGTTCTTAAGCTAATTGCCCCGACTGATTGAGTATTTGAAGTAACAACAGATGACTGCTGATCCGATTGCAAGCTAATAATCCAGGGATTTTTAACGGCTAATTCAAATATCTTCAAAGATGGTAACTCATCGGAAATTTTGTCAGAAACTTCACTTAACTGATCAGACAATAGCAATATCTTCTCATTTTTTTGCTGCTGATAGGTTAAACCAAAACCATAGGGTAATAGTGGCTGATAGTCGCTATCAAAACGATTAACCGTTGTTTGATTCGCATGTGCAGGCCAGGAAAAAGATAATTTCCCTTTAAAGTCATAAGCTATTTCACCGCTTGCTTTACTAAAAAGCACCTCCGAAACACTGGCGCCTTCAGAGCCAGGTAACCAAGCGGCGACAAAGGCATCTGAAGCATTTAATTCTGCATTGACCCACAGTGGTCGGCCACTGATAAAAACCGAGACCACTTTAATGCCTTGTGCTTTTAGCTTTTTCAATAACGCTAAATCGGTTTTATTGCCTCGTTGATATTCAAGATTGTCGGTATCGCCATTACCTTCTGCATAAGGGTCCTCACCAAAGACAACAATAGCAACATCAGGTTTAGTCTCAAATAAACCGTCAACGCTTAATTGAACACTACCCTCACCACTGGAAATTTTGTCTTTAATTCCGGCAAAAATAGAACTGCCACCGGGGAAATCATCATTATTATTACCCGTACCTTGCCACGTAATTGTCCAACCACCAGATTGTTTACCAATATTATCGGCACCATCGCCTACCACTAAGATATTTTGGTGCGGACTAAGCGGTAAGATATTGTTTTTATTTTTTAATAAAACCAATGACTCTCTCACCGCCTGTTGCGCAACTTCACGATGTGCTTTTGCACCGATTAGCTCAGTACGACCTGAAAGAACACGTTTTTCTGGACTCGGCTTGTCAAAAATTCCAGCTCTAATTTTTACCCGTAAAATTCGACTTACAGCATCATCTATACGGGACTGTGTAATTTCGCCGTTATTCACTTGGGCAATAGTATTTTCATACAATGCTTTCCACGCATTGGTTGGTACCATAAATATATCTAAACCCGCATTAATGGCTTGCGGGCAGCTTTCGTTGGTACAGCCTTCAATTTGTCCATGGCCATTCCAATCACCGACAACAAAACCATCAAAGCCCATTCTGTCTTTTAACACATCCGTCAATAAGTATTTATTGCCATGAATCTTACTGCCGTGCCAGCTATTAAAAGAGGCCATAACGGATTGAGCACCAGCAGTTAAACCGCCAACGTAACCTTGTGCATGAAGATCAAATAATTCTTGCTCTGATGTGAGATTATCTCCTTGATCGTCGCCGCCTTCGGTACCACCGTCACCTATAAAATGTTTCACTGTACTAATCACGCGCTCATCACCAAGGAAATCCTTATCGGCACTACCTTGGAGACCTTTTACAATTGCAGCAGAATAATTTTTCACGATTTCAGGATCTTCTGAATAACCTTCATATGCTCTGCCCCAACGATCATCTCTAACAACTGCAACCGTTGGTGCAAACACCCAGTCAATTCCTGTCACCATGACTTCTTTCGCGGTAATTTCAGCAATACGCTCTATTAATTGAGGATTATTGGTCGCGCCTAAGCCAATATTGTGCGGGAACAATGTTGCGCCAATGACATTATTATGACCATGCACTGCATCAGTGCCCCACATAGCAGGTATATTAGAACCATCAAGGCTGTCATCAACAGAAGCTTGATACATCGCTTCGGCCAATTTTATCCAATCAGCAGGGGTTGCATGTTTGTTGTTATCAGGAAAAGCACCACCACCATTTAAATACGAACCAAAGCCATATTTACGCATATCTTCAATGGTAATATCTTTGATCTCTGGCTGGATCATCTGAGCAATTTTTTGCTCTAAAGTCATACTCGCTAATATCTCTGCAACTTGAGCTTCAACTTTATTGTCTTTTTTGACTTCAATGTCGAGTTTTGGCCAGATGCTAATATTTGATGATACAATGGTGCTCTCTGGTTTTATCGCAGCTACTGTCTCTTGCTTTGTTCCGTTACAGCCGGAAAAAAGCGATGCCATAGCCAAACAAAGTATGCTAACACTAACTCTAGAATTAAGTTTTTTATTTTTTATCATGGTGTTGTTTCTTATTTGTTTAAGTTATTAATATTCAATCGGTAGAAAAAAAGAGAATCAGCAATTCAGTTGGAAATAGCTTTGACTCTACTGCCAGAAAGACCGTAATAAGCGATAAATAAATAACACAATATAGGTAAGAAAAATGCGGGTTGAACACCAATACTGTCAGCTAAAAGCCCTTGAAAAAGAGGAATAATTGCTCCGCCAACAATGGCTAAACATAAGATACCCGAGCCTTGGCTGGTATGTTTACCTAATCCATTTATTGCTAAACTAAAAATTGTTGGGAACATGATTGAATTACATAAACCAACCAATAGAATTGCCACCATGGCAAGCGTACCCGAGGAGAAAATAGCCACTAAAATCAATATAACGGCAAGAACAGAATTAAAAAACAAGGCTTTACCCGCAGCAACTTTTTGCATTGCGGCTGCTCCTATAAAACGACCAACCATAGCGCCGCCCCAATAATAAGCAATATATTTCGCCGCTTCGGATTCTTCTAATCCAGCAATATTAGGGTCGGCAAAAAAGCTAACCAAAAAGCTACCAATCGAGACTTCAGCACCAACATAAACAAAAATACCAACAGCACCGAGTACTAAATGGCTATGTTGCCATGCATTACCGTTGTCTTTATTTGAATCCCTTTGTTTTATATCATCAGCTAAAGATAAGTTAGGCAGTTTTAACCATGCAAAAATTGCAGCAAGCGCTAATAACATCGCAGCTAGAAAAATATAAGGCATTTGTACGGCTTCGGCTGACGATTGTGCTGACAGTGAATCTGTAGCATGATTTAATATCAAAAAGGCACCAAAAAATGGTGCTACGGTAGTACCTAAAGCATTAAAAGCTTGAGTCATGGTTAAACGAGAGGACGCCGTTTTAGTATCGCCTAACATACTGACATAAGGATTAGCGGACACTTGTAATAGAGTGATACCACTGGCAAGTATAAATAATGCCATCAAGAAAACTGGGTAGCTGTGCATAGATGCGGCAGGATAAAAACATAAGCAACCAATGGCTGCTATTATTAAGCCTAAAACAATACCCTTTTGGTAACCAAATCTTTTTACAATGGCGCCAGCTGGCAACGAAACAAGAAAGTAAGCACCAAAAAAGCAAAATTGTACAAGCATCGCCTGACTATATGATAAATCAAAAACCCCTTTTAAATGTGGAATTAAAATATCATTTAAGCAAGTAATGAACCCCCACATAAAAAAGAGTGATGTTAATGATGTAAGTGCAAATGAATAATTTGTGTTTTCACTGTTTGATGAAAGCGTATTCACATTCGCTTGAATGGGGGTACTAGCCATATAATTCTCCTAACAAGTATGGACAACAGGACATTGCTGTTGTTGTTTTATAATTTTTCCACTTTATACCCGCTCCACCTGAAGATGCATGATTCAGGTGGAACGGGTATATATGCTCAGGAAATACTTATTTAAGCATTCATCCATGAACTGGAAGCGCTTCCATTCTGGATGTCATCAAGACAAAAAGCAACAATTATTTACTTTATCAGGAAGCGCTTTCAATTTATAAGTTATTTGTGTACCTTATAGCAATGATCTCTAGAGGCTTAGTTGACTAGTTAACCGAAGACTTTTCATGCTAAAGTCTCTAAAAAAACATTAATAAAACAATGAAGGAATGAAATGGCGACTATATACGAAGTTTCTGCATTAGCGGGAGTTTCATTATCATCTGTATCACGCGTACTTAATGATCATGAACATGTTAGTGAAAAAACTAAAAAGAAAGTTGTAGCGGCGATGAAAGAGTTAGATTATCGCCCAAATACAATTGCCCGTTCATTGGCTTCTAGCCGATCAAACAGTATCGGTGTTTTAGTTTCAGAGCTGCACGGACCCTTTTTTGGCGCTATGTTGAGTAGCATAGAGTTAGAGCTAAGAAATGCAGGTAAACACGCGGTTATTACTGCGGGTCATAGTGATGAAGAAAGTGAAAAAAAAGGGTTAGATTTTTTAATCGATCGTAATTGTGACGCACTTATTTTACTTGTAGACGCCATTTCAGATGACTACTTAATTAAGTTGAGTCGAGGTAAAACCCCCTTTGTTATCTTAAACCGTTATATTTCAGAAATTAGGGACACTTGTTTTTATTTAGATAACGAACTAGGTGGTTATTTAGCAGCAAAACATTTGATTGAACAAGGCCACAAAGAAATTGCCTACATATCGGGACCTTTAACAAAACAAGATAGTACTGAACGCTTAGTTGGCCATAAAAAAGCGTTAGCAGAAGCCAATATTACCTTTAAAGAAAATTTAGCCTACGAAGGTGATTATTTAACAGAAAGTGGTCGAAATGGCATCAATTCCCTGCTCAAGAGTAATGTCATGTTTACAGCAGTTGCTTGTTCAAATGATGAGATGGCATCAGGGGCTATGCGAGGAGCAAGAGATCACAAATTATTGATCCCCGAGCAATGTTCAATTATTGGCTTTGATAATGCTTTTTTCACTGAATATCTCTACCCTCAATTAACAACCATTAATTTTCCAATCAATGCCATGGCGAAAATGTCTACCCATTGGATCCTCAAACATGTCTATAAACAAAAAGAATTAGAAATCACAAACATGTTTTTTCCTACACTCATTGAACGAAAATCTGTCCAACAAAATAAAAATGAACTCTAATTGTGTGGTTTATGTCAGCAAGGCATTGATTGAAGATAATGGTTATTCCCTTATCGACATCACTAGAGAAGCATAAAGCGTTTCTAACCTAGCCTTAGGGGAAAGCTGATAGAACACTCTAGACACAGAGGCTTAAAGACTCTACAGATATAGTCGACCATTACAAATGTATAGAGCTACGGTGCTTGGCGACAAACCAGAATAAGGATTAAATATGAGCGACTTGTTTGCAAAACATCAAACCCCAACTGGGTACAGTGATGTAGAATGGAAAGCTAGAGTTGATTTAGCTTTATGTTATAGATTGGTTGATTATTACGGGTGGACAACGCTAGTTTATAATCATATTTCTTTAAGAGTTCCAGGTACTGATCATATTTTGATTAATGCATTTGGATTAATGTACAGTGAAATTAAACCTTCAAATCTTGTAAAAATTGATTTAGATGGAAATAAAGTTGATAGTAGCCCATATCCAGTTAATAAAGCTGGATTTGTTATTCACTCAGCAATCCACAAAGCACGGCATGATTTAAACTGTGTTATGCATACACATAACCCTGATACACAAGCCGTAAGTGCACTTAAATGTGGATTTATTCCATTAATGCAAGAAGCATATCAATTCCATGAAAGAGTTGGTTATCATCACTTTGAAGGTATCGTTTTAGATGAGTGTGAACAAGATAGACTTGTTGCTGTAATGGGTGAAACAAATCATACATTAATGCTCCATAATCATGGTGTAATTACAACTGGTGATAGTGTAGCTACGGCATTTGTAAGAATGTACCAACTAATTCAAGGTTGTATGGTTCAAATTAAAGCAATGAGTACAGGACAAGAAATTATTCAAGCAAGTACAGAAGCAATGATCAAAACAAGACATCAATTTGAAAGTGGAGCGTCTCAAGCTGGAGCACAAGTTAGACTTCCTGAGTGGCCAGCGTATTATAGAATGATGACAAGAATTGACCCTACTTGGGATAAATAACAGGAGTAAAACTAAGGTGCTAATCAACTGCCTTATTGATATTCAAAATTACCATGATAGCGATTAAATCTAATGCCCTCTTTCAGTGTTTTTAATCAAATTTGAGTAATAGTTTTCACGTTTCAATATGAAGGTTTTAAATAACTGCATTATCTACTCTAGGGCAGATTTGTTAAGCTTTGTCCCCCTTAGTGAGTTAGAACGTAACGCTAACTCCTGCCACATAGGAACTAAATAAATTAATAGGAAAAATGCTACTTCTATTTATTTTGATTCCATCAAAAAGACAAAAAAAATGCATCTATAAAATAGATGCATATAAACATGAAACACTAAGGGAATAACATTACTGTTAAGTAAGAGTGTGCTTTTCAAACTAAGTTCAATTTTTTTCTGATCAAGTTGAGCCACACACTTTTCTTGATTTTCAATCAGCTTCTCTTGAGCTTAACACTTCGATCAAATTGATCGCGACGTTGACAAAATCACTATCGGTTACCAGACCGATTAATTTGTCACCCGACAAAATAGGTAAACAGCCAATTTTGTACTTTTGAATAGTTAATGCCGCATTATGCACAGATACATGAGCATTGATAGTCACAACATCACGGCGATAAAAATCATCGATCTTAACGTGTTGCTCGCGATCTAATCTACTCGTCACCTTGATATCAAATAAAGTTGATTCTTCTACAGATAGAACATCTCGTTGGCTAACCAAACCCATTAGCACTTGTTGATCATCAACAATTGGAATATGACGAATATTATTTTCCACCATCATAATACGAGCGTCTGATAAAGTGTTTTCGATCCCCAAAGTTAGAATTTCATCCGACATGATTGAGCGTACCGAGGTCATTCTTTTATCCTTAAGCTTTAATCGACTAACTTTAATTATGGCTTTGATATTGAACTCTCGCCATTCAATAAGTCTATTAATATGTAAAAAATCATGATTAACAGATGTTTTGTTTTAAATATTCCCCTTGACCGGGTACAAGTTTACTACTAGTTCTAGCTATAATGGGCATTTTGCTATGCTAGAAACTAAACGATTTGATTTTTTCCTAGGGGCGTAACGGAAGCAGGCAAGAGCTTGCTATGCAAAAAAAACGAAACTAATAATCGAAGAGAGTATATTACTTTATTCTTCTTCTCCGACTTGTTTTTGCGTAAACAAAATGAATAAGCCTCTCGCTGAGCGAATAGAGAAAGGCTTAAAACTATCGATGATGGCTCCTTCGAGCAGTTATTTGTTTCGTTTCCCGAGCATAAAAATGTTTGCATCAATCAAGATTAAATAAGGAAAGATTATAAGGTTACAAAACCCTTTATTATCGCCTTTAACCCCATTAGACAATAAACAATTATGGTATCAATTTAAATAGTCTGGCTTAACAACTCTTTCCTCGCGTTATTTCGTATGGTATTTGTTCCGCATGTGTCGCTTGGTTGATAAAAAGCTGAGCTGCGGTAATGCCTTTTGCTTCGCTATTTTGATGAATGGTTGTCAACGGCGGGTTGGACCGTAAAGCTTCATCAATACCGTCAAAGCCTACAACTCTAATATCTTCAGGTACCAAAAGCCCCATTGAATTGATTTCCTGCAATGCGGTTAAGGCAATCAAGTCGCTCATACAAAGTAAAACATTTGGACGAGGATTTGAACTTAGCGCTTCTTTAACCGCTATTAGGGCAAAATGATGGCTACTTTCAGGAATATTCCAAACTCGATCATTTAATAATTGCGCTCCGGCTTCATTAATTGCTCTTTTATAACCAATTAAACGTTGATGAGCAATCGAGCAATGTATATCTAAATTAGGAGTATCGTAAACTCGACAGGTTAATTGGGTATCCAATAAACGTAAGCCGAGCACAGCAATATGATCATCTTTAGAATGAAGCGCTAGTTTGGCGATATCAAATGCAGCATTTTCATTATCAATACCAACAGAGGCTTTACGGTCAATATCAAAATCTGCCGTAACCACCTTTTTTCGGGTCAGTCGTAATTGCTCAATTAGTTCAGTATTACGTGGGCTGCCATAACAGATAAAACCATCGACAAAATCTGACACCGCATTTATATTTTCAGAAGCCCCAGAAAATAATAATAAGTTAACATTATTTTTTTCTAAAATAGAAGATACGCCTTTAACAAACTTACTGGCTACGGGATCGGTAACCATATAAGCTACGCTATCAGGTAATACCAAAGCAACAATATTGAACTTTCCTTTTCGCAATGATTGTGCGGCTTTATTAGGCCCTGAGTAACCTAATTTTTGGCAAGATGCTAGAATATCATTTCGACGTTTTTCTGATAATTGATCTGGCCGATTAAAAGCATTTGAGACTGTCGCGTTAGATACGCCCAACTCTTTGGCAATCGATTTAAGTGTCCATGTTTTTTCTTCTGACATACTAACCCTATAATACTTTAACCATTAAAAAATAGTTTAACAGCTCTGACGTGATGATTTCAGTATACTTTTATGTAATTAAAAATTGAATATGATTTTTATCCCTAGTTTTGGTTATTTACTTTATTGCTCTTAAGTTAATTGAAAAAGAAAAGAGCGTAGCTTTCACAAGCTACGCTCTTTTTAAACGCAAGAGTAAATCTAACTTAAAATATATATCCTAAAGCTTTGTTCTAACAGTATAAAGTTCAGGAAAAAAGCTGATGTCTAGGGCTTTTTTAAGAAAACTTACGCCTGAAGAGCCACCTGTGCCGGCTTTATTACCAATAATTCGCATCACAGTCGACATATGTTTAAAGCGCCATTGCTGGATAGTATCTTCAATATCAACCAGTTTTTCTGCCAATTCATAATATTCAAAATATTGATCAGGGTTTTGGTAAATCGTTAACCAGGCATTAATTACAGAGTCATTACTTTGGTAAGGCAAGGTCACATCCCTTGATAATACCTCAGCATCAATAGGGAAGCCTTTAGTATGTAATGCAGTAATCACCTCATCATATAGGCTAGGCTGTTCAAGTATGTTTTTCAGTTCGTTATGCACTGATTCATTACTTTGATGAACCTCTAATAACGACGCGTTCTTGTTGCCAAGCAAAAATTCAATTTTACGATACCCGTATGATTGAAAACCAGATGAATGGCCAAGATCGTCACGAAACTTAAGATAATCAACCGGCGTTAATGTTGATAAAATATCCCAAGATTGAGTTAATTGTCGGATGATTTGTTTTACCCGAGATATCACTTTAAACGCGTGGCCAAAATTGCCTTCTTTAACGTTGCCTATGGCAGCACTTAGTTCGTGACCGGCGAGCTTTAACCATAGCTCGCTTGCTTGATGTATGATAACAAAAAGCATTTCATCGTGTTGTTCACTTTTAAGCTGCTGCGCCGATAATATTTTTTCAAGGCAAAGGTAGTCTCCATAAGACATGTCTTCTTTAAAGTCAGTATGGATGGAGTCTTCCATCGCGCGATAATTAGTTTGATGTGGGCAACTCATGAGGTTTGTCTTCCTAAGTTTCTAGTCATAGTTAAATGATGTAAATGGTTATAAATATCTTCGTCTTGCCAGCGTTTTTCTATATCGGGCAGTGCCATAATCTGACTCATGATGTCTTTTTGTATATCACCTACACGTAACGCTTCACTGTATGGTGTATGTGGTGAAAACGTCACCATTGAGTATAGCGGAACCCATAAATCGGGATAGCGATTATGAAAGTTAGCTTCGATTTTCTTACATAACTGGAAATGGGCATCCCCAGATAATTCACTCATTTCAACAAAGTTGCGTTTGGCGAGTTCAATAATGGCATCACCATTTGGTTTACGTTGTAACTGATATTGAGACAGTATTGCTGACCAATCTCCGTTGTGCTGCGTTACAAGGTTATTTAACACCCGGCAATCTTCAAAACCACAGTTCATCCCTTGACCATAAAAAGGCACCATAGCATGTGCTGCGTCACCAATTAAGCCCACATTGTCATTAACGACCCAAGGGTATATATGAACTAACGATAATGGCGAAGCTGTACGACTCATAAATTCACCAACCGGATCGTCAAGTAAGTCTAGCGCATCACTGAAGTAAGTTTGAAAAAAAGCCTCAACGTCATTACGTCGTTGCAAAGCATCAAATGAAATATCACCTTCTTGATTCATAAATAACGTGCAGGTAAAGCTGCCGTCAGGGTTAGGTAAGGCAATTAACATAAAGTCTTTACGAGGCCAAATATGCAGCGCTTCTTTTTCCAGTTGATGGCTACCATCAGCTGCAGCTGGAATAGTCAGTTCTATATAACTTTGTGGCATATAATCAAGGCTATAGCTAATACGTTTACGGGGGATTTCCTGCATTTTTCTACGAACTTTTGAAAATGCACCGTCAGCACCAAAGATCAAATCACTCTTATGCTTTACTTCACCTTGTTTGGCTTTGAACGTTAGCGTAGTTGTATCAAAATCAACGTCAGCTAAATGGCTGTTAAAATGCAATGATACTGTGTCTTCTTGCTCTGCTAAGGTAACCAGTTGTTCGTTGATTTTAGCGCGTGATACCGACCAAATTGCTTGATTTTCTTTACCGTATGCTTGTCTCGTTAGCTTACCTTTAAGATCATGCATTACTCGATGATACATAGGTATCGCTTCACGTTTTACTTCTTCTGCAATGCCCACCGATTCAAGTGCTAACCAACCGCGATCAGAGAGCGCTATATTGATTGATTTACCTTGATAAATATCGCTAGTACGGGAATCTTCTCTAGATTCAAACAAGTCTACTTTATAACCTTGTCTTGCTAACATCACTGTGAGTAAGGCGCCAACAGGCCCTGCTCCAGCAATGCTGATTGTTTTGGTAGATTGATTCATGTTATCTCCATTTTGACAGTAAGCTATGTAAGGTGCTACCAAATTGATAAACATCTTCAAAACTATTGTACAAAGGTGCAGGCGCAACTCTGATCACGTCGGGCGAGCGAAAATCACTAATAACACCCGCTTTAGTCAATTTATCAAAGAAGCTTTTATCTGTGCCAATCAATTTGATCGAGAGTTGCGCACCACGTTGTTGTGGATCGCTTGGGGTAATTATTTCTAATTGAAAATCAGGAAACTGATTAACAACATCGTTAAAAATAAATTCAAGATAACTGGTTAATTGTAAGCTTTTCTCACGTAAATGATGAATACCGGCCTCATCAAATATGTCTAAAGACGCTTTCAATAACGCCATCCCCATAACAGGGGCATTACTAATTTGCCAACCTTCAGCACCCTGCATTGGCTCAAAAGAATTCTCCATTAAAAAGCGACGTTCTTTGTTGTGTCCCCACCAGCCACCAAATCGGTTAATGGAGGTGTCGTTACCATGACGTTCATGCACGAATAAACCAGCGACATTGCCGGCACTAGAGTTAATATATTTGTAAGTACACCAAGCAGCAAAATCTACATCCCAGTTATGTAAGTCTAATGGCACGTTACCCGCAGCATGCGCTAAATCAAAACCAGCAAGTGCGCCATGTTTATGAGCGGCTTTAGTGAGCTTTTCCATATCAAAAAGCTGGCCCGTAAAGTAGTTCATACCACCAAAAAACACCAAGGATAATTCATCACTGTGCTCTTCTATAGCGCTAATAATATCTTCTTCGCGGATCAGGTATTCACCGTCTCGTGGAGAGATTTCGATAATGACTTCATCTGGATCGAGGCCATGATGTCTTGCCTGAGTTTCTAGTAAATAACGATCTGAAGGAAACATTTTTGCTTCACTAATAATTTTAAAGCGTTTTGTTGTTGGCTTATAAAACGAGACAAAAAGCAGGTGTAAGTTATTAGTTAATGAGCCCATACAAACCACTTCAGATTCATTAGCACCGACTAAACGTGCTGAGCCTGGCGTTAGTATTTCGTGATAACTTACCCAAGGATTTTCAGCTTCAAAGTGCCCTTCTACACCCCATTTTGCCCATTCGTCTAGTTCTTTATTGATATATTCACGTGCACTTTTGGGCTGTAAACCAAGTGAGTTACCGGTAAAATAGAGTACTTGTTTATCATCAATAACAGGGTGATGAAACTTATCGCGATAGACGGCTAATGGATCCTGTGCATCTTGTTTTTTAGCGTAAGCTAATGAATTTTCGTGTGTCATAAATTACCCCTTAGTCTTGAATTGACAGCTACCTAAGTTGATAACATTGGCAGATATAGTTTGATTTGCCTCTAATGCCACGGCAGCTGTTGCGGCGCCTGCTAGAATGATTTGTCCGGCTTTAAGTTCTTCACCCGCAGCGCCAATACAACGCGCCGCTTCAACCAATGAATTAATTGGGTGATCTAAAATATCATTACTTGAGCCACTTGCTACCACCTCATCGTTCACTTTTAAATGCATAGCTAAACCATCGATGTTACTGTTTTTTGATTGCCAAGCACCAATAACAAAACCACTACTTGAGCTGTTATCTGCCACGACATCTTCAAGTGAAAATTTAAAGTTTTGATAACGAGAGTCAATTACTTCTATCGCAGGGGCGATAGCCTCTACTGCGGCAAGCGCTTCTTCTCTCGACACTTTGCCTGACAATGGTTTATTGAGTAAAAAGGCAATTTCAGGCTCCGCTCTAGGATGAACATATTTAGTTAAATCAATTTCTTGACCTTCTTCTATTTGCATCGCGTCAGTGAGGCGACCCCAGATGAGATCATCCACCCCCATTTGCAGCATTTTAGCGCGACTAGTGAAGCCCATTTTATAACCGACGAGTTTCTCACCACGGTTGAAGCGTTGTTGAATACTTAACTGCTGTATCTCGTACGCTTGAGCTAACGAAATCGGGTTGCTAAGGGATATTTGATCAACGCTTGTAGCTGAAGCGGCAGCCTGATCTAAAGTGTGTGCAATTTCATTTAACATAGTTAGAAGTCCTAGCTTTATGTCAGGTTAAAGAAAGATTCAGCATTACTCGCGAGTAATTTCTGCTTGTCTTCATTGGATAAGGTTGGCGCTGTTTTGATCAATTGCCCCATTTGTTGTTCGCCTAATGGAAAAGGGTAATCGGTGCCAAACATCAGTCGATTTGTACTCATTTTTTTAACTAATAATTCTAGCGAGTCATGATCAAATACGGCAGTATCAAGAAAAAAACGGTCAAGGTAATGACTAGGTGGATACAGTGATTTTCCACGGGCAATATCACGGTGATGCCAAGCGTTTTCTAATCGTCCAAGTAAAAACGCAAATGAGCCACCGCCATGAGCAAAACATATTTTTAATTTACTGCTGACTTTGTCAAAACCACCCCCCAAGATCATCGACACAATTGACAACTGAGTTTCAGCCGGCATGCCTACGGTCCAACCCATCATATAATCTTTAGTACGTTCACTCGCCATCATGTCCCACGGGTGAACAAATATAGCGATATCTTCGTTTGCACAATAGTCAAGAAAGGCAATAACAGTATCATCGTCCATGTTTTTTAAGCCAACATGGTTGCCTATCTGAATACCAACGTGGCCTGTTGCTTTAGCCCGTGATGCTTCTTTACATGAAGCATCAAGATCTTGTAGCGGCACTTGTGCCATTGAAAACAAACGCTGTGGGTTTACTTGGCAAATCTCACGTGCGGCATCATTAAACAATTGCGCACAGTATAAAGCTTGCTCTACAGGACGCTCATAACCAAACAATATCGGCGTAGCAGAAATTATTTGCTTTTCAACACCATCACGATCCATTTCTTCAAGACGCTTATTTCCGTCCCAACAGGCTGAATATATTGGCCTGAACTCTTTCTTTCCTTGCATTAACATAGCACTATCATCACTGCTATGACGCAGCCATGGCCAGTCATCACCGCCAAATTTCTCACTCAGACTTGGCCATTCTTTTGGAAAAAAGTGAGAGTGAATATCAACTACATTCATGACTTTTCCTCTAAGGTAACCCAACCTTTCGGTGGCTCTTTTCCGGGGTGAAGTTCACCACAGTTACCACAGGTACGTGCTGCCGTATCTTGATAAAATGCGTTATAAAGCGGCGGTAAATCGTTAACAATTGAGACAAGTTGTACTTCAACTCTGTGCACCAAGGCTTCACAATTAAAACAATACCATTCAAATGCGTCTTTAAGGCCAGCAGCGCGTGCAGGCTCGACCACTAAGCCAATACTGCCTTCCATTGGACGTTGCGGTGAATGACGTACATGTGCAGGTAAGAAAAATATATCTCCTTCGCGAATAAATACATCGCGATGCTCTCCGTCTTCAATCACTTTAAGTACCATGTCGCCTTTTAATTGATAAAAGAACTCTTCAACAGGATCATCATGAAAATCAGTCCTCTGGTTTGGTCCACCCACAACAGTCACCATCATGTCAGCGTCTGTCCATATTTGAACATTACCTACGGGTGGCTTAAGTAAATGTTTGTGCTCTTCAATCCAGCGATGAAAATTAAACGCAGCCAGTTTAGTCATCAGAAATATCCTTTGTTGCTTGAATAAGCGGTTTATACGCAACCGCCTTACATTCGATTAATAAATGTGGGTGTGGTAATTGATGTACGGCAACGGTAGTACGCGTTGGCCCATCAAAGTCGAAAAATTCTGAATAAACCTTGTTGTATTCACGAAAGTCATTCATGTTTACAAGAAAGGTAGAAATTTCAACAAGGTCGTCTAACGAGGCATCCATTGATGCTAAAATGTCCGCCATATTTTCGATAACCGCACGTGTTTGGTTAGCAATACATAAATTTGTACTACCCATTTCATCTACCTCTACACCGGCAAAGCTGTTGTCTGGTAAGCGTGAACTTGTGCCAGAGATATAAAGAAAATCTCCAGCACGTTTTATATGAGGAAACGTACCTCTTGGTTTCGCTTTACCTGTTACTACTTTACTTTGATTTGAATTTGTCATAATTTACTCTTCAATATTGATGCATATGTTGCTTGGTTCGCTATAGAAAGCTAATGAATGCAAACCACCTTCACGACCAACACCAGAAAGCTTAGTGCCGCCAAAAGGTGCTCTAAGGTCACGTAAAAACCAGGTATTTACCCACACTAGTCCCACATGCATTTGCGGCGCTACTCTATGCGCACGCGCTAAATTGTCTGTCCATAAAGACGTAGCTAAACCATAAACGGTATCGTTAACGCGCTTTATCACTTCCTCTTCGTCATCAAACGGAGAAACATGACAAACAGGGCCAAATATTTCTTCTTGATTTATACGT